>Ga0247723_1000769_pt1 | contig 20539 bp, 25 predicted proteins | sample MSEWelMarce5H_FC_FD_189079 | JGI IMG/M metagenome (GOLD analysis project Ga0247723, IMG submission 189079) | Subsurface sediment microbial communities from gas well in West Virginia, United States - MSEEL Well Study Marcellus 5H_FC | ecosystem: Environmental > Terrestrial > Deep subsurface >... | reverse complement strand
AACTGTTATCTGTCCAGTAAATTTAACTACAAAATTTTCATATCTATTGCCACAAACAGGAAGTTGCATAGAGTTTGAGTTCCAAGTGCCAGAACAAATGACTCCACTTGGAGTTGCTATACCAGGAAATGTTCTTGTCAAATGATAAACGGTATATGCCAAACCTTGCCCTCCAGCAGATTGCATATTTGATTGTGCTGTTTGAAGGTTGATGTTGGCTATGTTGAGAGCATCCTGTGCATCATTCTTGTCTTGCAGGGCATCTTCTTTATGATCAAGGGCAAGTTCTACTGTTACTGTCTGGCCATCTACATTTGACTGGGCAAGTTCTACTGCATCTAAGGCTAACTCTTCTGCCTCTACTGCATCTTCATAGTCTTCTTGAGCATCATCTCTGACATCCCGCAGATTTTTAGCATACATAAACTTGTTCTCTGCTATGTCAATCATGCCTATTAAACCGTCTTTGTAGTCTAATTTATCTACTGCACTATTAAGGTTTTGAATCTTTTGGGCTGCAACTGTTAGAGGGTCGTCAGAATTAGCCTCTGTTGGTGCTATAAATAACCATCCAAAAGCAAGTAATAAAACTGTAAATATACGCAAGAGTTTATTCAAGTGGTGGACTCTCCTCTTGCCTATTATATCAAATTATTCAGTTAGACATATAGACAAAAAGAAAGGGAGCCAGTTTCCTGACTCCCAAACTTTTAGGTTTTGGTTACTTAAGTAGAGCAACCTTTGCCTTTGGATTCTTTGTGTTCCACTGCTTGGCAAGTGCATTAAATGATGCCTTGATCTTTGCCAATGTTGCTGCATTGTCTGCAGTCAACTTAGCAATTACTGCATCCTTAGCAGCAAGTGCTGCATCTGAAGCAACCTTTGCATCTGCTAGTGCCTTTGCTGAAGCAGCCTTTTCTGCTACAAGAGCAGCATCTGAAGCAGCCTTAGCAGCAACTGCATCAGCAGCAGCCTTTACAACTGCAGCATCTGCAACAGCCTTCGCAGCGATTGCTGCATCCTTTGCAGCCTTTTCAGCAGCAAGTTCTGATACTAGATCACGAACTGCAATTTCTGCAAATGGTGCAAGAGTACGAGCAGTTAGACCAACTACATCTGCAGATGCAGCATCTGTTGAAGTTGTTGGAGCAAACATAATTAGTGAACGTGTTCCAGTTGCTGGAAGTGTTGCGCTAAACTTTGCAACTCCAAAATCTGAAAGTGTTGCACCAGTTGATACTGTTGCTGTGTCAACTGTTGCTGTTGCAGCAAATACAGTTGCAGTGATTGACTTACCAGAAACCTTGTTTCCAAATACGTCTGTTGCTGTAACTAGAACGTCCTGCTTTGTACCAGCAGCACCGTTTGCAGGAGCCGATACTGTTAGATTATTAATCTTACCCGCAGTTCCCTGTACATAGTATGTAAAAGTTGTACCTTGGTTAGTAATTGTTACTGTACCAATTGCTGTTGTCTTTGTGTAGACATAAAATGTTGCAGTTGTTCCTGTACCAGTTGCAATTGTCAAAGATGATGATCCTGAAGTTGCTCCTACTGGTGCAGCGGTTGTGTGTAGTGCAGACACGATTGTTGCGTTTGTTGCAACTGCTGTTACTGATGTTCCAGCATCTACTGTTGCTACGAACTTAAGTGCGTCAGCAGCGTCAACTGAGTTATCTGCAGGAACTGGCAATGCAGCAGGTGTAGCAATTGCTGATGCTGTAGTGTTTGCTACAGAATCCAATGATACAGCGACTGTCATTACAGCAGCACTTGCAGGTGTTGCTACGATTGTGCCCAAAGTCATGGCTGCAACCATGGCTAGTGCGATTTTCTTGAATGAATTCATTCTTTCTCCTTGTTAGTTTTATCTGATCCCATGACCAGAAAGTTAAATTAAGTTAAAGCCGTCTAAAAAATCCCTAACATCGTCAGGCATTTTCCGATTATCTAATTCTACCATACCCCTGTCTTTCTCTGCAACTCGTGCAGAAGAAGACCAGGTATGGACATCTATCTCAGTATTATTATTCTTTGGTGTGTGTGATATTGCTCCAAATACCGCTCCAGTTACAGCATCTGCCAAGTCCTTAGATTTTTTACGTGGGTGATCAACACGATTACCCTTCATAATTTTAAGTTCTGACATTTCTTCTAACAGGATAGGGATTCTTGGAATAGAAACACGCTCTTCGTAAATCATCATAGCCAGATCCTCGTAGTGCTTCTTGGCAACAGAGACAGTCTCAGTCCTAATTCCAACTGCTTGCAACTCATTTTGAATATCAAATGATTGCCAACGGTCAAATGAAACCATTCCAATATTAAACCCTTGTCTGCGTAGGTTCATAATCCATTGCTTAACTTCAGATAGATTAACTGGGCCTTCTGCTCTTGGCTCCCACCATGCAACTGCATCTACTACTACAATTGGTGCTACTTGTTCGTAGTCTTTAATTACCTGGATATTTACCCACTTGTCTACGTGAGCAATTGCTACCGCACACTTATCGTGTTTTTGTGCAAGGTCAGCATGAATATAATATGTTTTTTCTGGGTCTGGTACAAAGGTTTCGTCAAACCTTCTAAACGAGTCTAGTGGGTTTCTAGTGTTCATACACTTCTCAACTTTGTCAATCTGTTTAAAGAAAGCATCAGAGGAATAAGTTGGCATACATGCAAAACGCATCATAGCATCACCAAGGTCTGTATAGAAGGCTAGTTTAAAGTCTTCTATCTTACGGGTTGGGTTTACTTCCCACGTAGGTCTTTTAAATGCATATACCCTTGGAATTTTGTATTGAAGTATATTATCTTCATCCCAGGAAATTTGAAATTGATTGCCTGGATCGTCGTGTGGCAAATCTTCATTCATAATAAATGTGTGTGTTCTTTCAATAGTTTCTTTGTCAGCAATAACAGATTCGTATCGCTGAGAAATAAAGTCACCTTGATATCGTGGGAAAGAAAGCAAAACTACTTTACCAAGATCTGGAAAACGAGAGTCTACAGTTCCACGAAATGCTTTATAGATATTATCGGCAGTCTTTCCTTGTTCATTTCCAGATACAACCTCACTTGCAAAACCAGAAATCTCATCAAGTACTGCCATAAGTAAGTTTAAACCCTCATGAGATTCTCTTTCTGAGTGTCCAGAGTAAACAGTAATGGCTTTGTCAAACTCAATTGAGTCAGCCTTTGCATTATACTTTCCAGCAAACCAAGGTGACTTCTCAATCTTTGTTTTAAAACCTTTAAAGAAAACGTTCTTTGCCTGCTGTGCGTTAACAGCAACGTTGATAATATCAATGGCATCTCCTGCAGGCTTACCATAATAAATTGCAGGGTCTTTAAGACATAATAGTTTATATACTACATATGCACAGGCTACTGTTGAGATAAAATCTTTACCACTACCCTTGCCAAGTTGAAGGATTAATTCATTTTTGGTGTACTTACTAAAGTGTTTATTTCCTTCAACATCTCCCATGATGTCTATCAAATCTTCTTTACGATAGATCTGGCTCATTGCCTCAACAATTTCGTACTGGATATCAGATAAAAGTGGTTGACCAAGATAATCAGGTGACTGGACAAATGTCTTTACGTCAACTGGGGTTTCAACAAAGTGATTCTCTTTTAATACCTCAAGAAAATCATTGAACATCGTGGACAACTGTAATCACTTCTCCTTCTTTTGCAATAGCAGAAAGTCTTTTCATGATAATGTCACGGACTTCTGGATGCTCTGAAGCAATATCTCTTAGGATTCCAACAAGAACCTCTTGTCGTCTTTCAATTTCAATCATTTCTTCTGCAAGTTCTTTGTTCTCAAGAAGCCCAGCCTTTTGCAGCATATCAATTCTTCTTGACTCAATATCTAAAACTAATTTAATTCCAGCAGTCTTTGCTGTAAGGTTTGTTGATAGGCTTGCCTCATCAATGACTTCGTAAGCCTTTGTAATTAACTTTGTATAGTGTGTGTCAGCACCGACTAATGCCTCTTTTGCACGGGCACGAATAGCATCATTAGCAGATGCCATAACCTTCCACTCATTAATTAAAGATACAACACGAGTTCTTGGAATGTCTAGTTCTTTAGAAATAACTGTAGGATCATTACCCTTGAGGTATTCTGTAACCACTTGATTAACTTCATCAAGATGTTGAATAAGTTCTGCCTCAGTTGACATACTTTCCCTCTAGTCTATTTATTTCATCTTTAATATAAAAGATGGCCTTTTCTAAATCTTGAATGGTTTTTGCTTCATCCTTAAGTCCTGCTCTCCACAAATACTTAAAAGCATTTCCAATATTAAAATTTCTATGTCTAGTAATCTGAATACATTCAACACCAGAAGGATCTGTTGTGTAATGTGCAGGATGATTTACTTGATCAACAGTGATGTGAAGATTATCACTCATCATCTTCCTCTTCCTCTAGACTCCAGTCAAATGATTCTGGAATATTTTTTAATGCAACTATTGTATATGTTATGCCTGCTGCTGCAGCCAATGACAATATAAAAATAATTCTTTTTATTTTATTCATCTTTTAGACTTCCTTAATCCAAATTTAGCAAGGTATACGTAGATAGTCTCAACACTGGCTCCGCATTCCTTTGCAATCTCTTCTGGAGTCTTCTTATCCATAAGATAACGCTTACGCATATAGACTTCTGATGTATATAGTTTAGCAGGCATAGCGTTATTTGTCAACCTTTGTTTTCTTCAATGTTATAGTTAAACCTGTCAGAGTTTTCCATTATCCACTTGTCTTGGTTTTCTACGTCATACTTCTTTTCATTGATTATTCTGTCAATCAAATACTCTTTTTCTAGCGTAAATGAAGGCTCGTATACCCTGACTCTATTGTTAGGCTGAATTGCAAAATTGCCATCATCTCTTTGAATTACATGGCCACACTTGTGGTCTGCAGGACTTTCAGAATACCCATCATCTAAAACATTTGTGTCTGGATTGTGCCAGTCTAATGTAAATAAATAGGTTCCCTTATTCATTGTTTTTGTTCTATCTATATAAGACATTCTAAGGTTTGTTAGGTTTTCAAATCTTGTTACAGCAATGTGATGACTAAAAGAATTCCAAAGAACTAGATTATGTAGATCAACTTCAGGAACTCCTGGCTCTGTACAAAAGGCAGAAATGGGAAGTCTCCACCAGAGGCCACCGTCTGCCATCATAATATGAAATAGCGGACTTCTAGATTTTAAACTTGAAACACCAAAAACTACGCACTCAAAATATTTATCGTGGCTGTCCTGATGATTTCTTAAATAGTTTCCTCTTACATAACAGTTTATCGGTGGTATGTTTGCATTTAACTCTGGCATTACTTTTTATCTCCTATCGCCTTATCCCAATTTTTTACAGCCCAATGACCAATTCCACAAGCATCTGCAACATCATTGTCTGTAATTGTTCTATCATAATTAATATTAATAAAATTAATTGTTCTTTCTTTACGAAGCATTCTTTCGTGAGCCTTGTAGTATGAATCAGACTTTCCAGGATTTTGAGATCGTATCAGTAACTGTTCTTCTTTAGATATTTTACCATTACCCATAAAAATTTGCCAAGTAATTGGAGAAACTCTGCCAATTATTTTAGTTCCAGATTGTCCTGCTGATCCAAGAATTGCTCCTTGAACTAATGCAAGATCAGCAGCAGTCTTAGGGCTATTCATAAATACTGTATGCTCAATAACTATTGCTTCAAAACCACCATAAATATCAAAAAAGGCTTTTACTTTTTTCCCAGCATCCATAACTTTTTCATAGATATTGTTTCCATCAAAAGAAATTTTTCCAATGCTTTCAAGTTGATTACCAACAAATAAAGCAAAGGCAAGACTGTTAGTGCTGGCATCAATAGCACAAATGGTTTTTGGCTGTGCTTCTGCTCCCCATTTAGTCTTGCTCATACTCAATATAACCTTTCAATTCTTTTAACATTTTTGCAACTGCTTTTTCACTAACGTTACAATTTGAACAAAACCCAGAGTCATTATATATAGAAAGTTCTTGTGCACAACCACCAAGGCATAAACGTTTTTTACCTTTTCTTTTTTGTCTTTTTGTGACGTTGTATCTTTCTACAATTTTTTCTCTGGTTGCAATGTCTCTACAAACCTTATTACAGTAAATTTGATAAGTTACTTTGGGTTTAAACGATGTATCGCATACACTACATAACTTCACTGAGCCCCTCCAGGGATTTAAGTTTTACTACCCCTGTGCCAGCATCTTCACATGCTTTTTGAATTGGACATGTTTTACAGATTTTTGAATTTGATCTGTAGTTTTTTGTAGGTAGTGTTTTATCTGTCCAGGCTTTACGAACATCTCTCATCCATTGAAATGTTTCATCAATCCACTGACGATAATAATCTGTTACTTCTACTGGAAGAACTAGCAACTCATGATTATTCTTGTTTTCATAAATCAATACACCTTTTGATTTTTTAAGAATCTTCATGTAAATAAGTAATTGAATTAAGTGACCAGTCTTTGGCTTTAACGCCTTCTTGCGATACTCAAAACCTTCGTTGAGCATAGTCTTAATTTCTCCAACAATCTGCTCACCTTCCCAATTAATCATGGCATCACCATAACCAAATATTGGTGGGTCGTTATTGATAATCTTAAACTCTGTTGTTGGACCTTCATCTGACTCATAAATTTCTGCAATTCCAGAGTCCATCATTGCTTGTTGAATACGCTCATGTGACTTAGTACCAGCAGTCATATTTGCTGCGCCATAGGCATCTGCATTATCTTCAAAGACTGCGCCCTCAAATGCAAGATACCAATACCTTGGACACTCTCCATGAGAGTACGCAATTGTAGATGGTGCAAAAGTTTTCTTTGTTTGAAATTTATCTACACGCTTAACCGTATATCCTGATTGAATTTTTTCAATCAATGCCTGAGTGTCTATAATCTCTATCTTCTTTGGTTCTCTAATCATTATTTGCTGTAGTAAATTTTTAGTCATTATCATCCCTTGTTTATATAAGTATAGCAGGTTAGCGCATAATGTATTTTAATGCTGACACCAAATCATTGATTGATTCTGCTGCGGTATAGTAAATATTTTTCTTTGCCCTGTCACTTTTATCAACATTGGCCATCCACGTAGCCTTTAATGACATCTTTGCTGCAATTGCCTGTAGTCTAACAATCTCAAGACTTGCAACCTGAATTGGAATATCTGGTTTAATGATTATTTTAGCAATCATTGTAAGAGCAACCGTAAGTTCTTCGTCATTCATATATTCAGCAATCTCAGCCAAACCATTTACTTGCTCTAGTGTAGTTTTTTGTGGACCCTCATTTGACATTTTTATTCTCCTCTATTAACTGTTCTAACATATCTAACTCTATTATAGCAAGGCGTACTTTTTGTGTACCCTCGCCAAGCACGATAATCAAAGCAGGATCCATGCTTTTCTTTAATGCATCAGTTGTAGCCTTAGCCCAAACATCTTGGTTTAAGGTAAAAGACTTAGAGCATTCTTTAAAGTCTATTACAAAATTATTCCAAGATGCATCACCTTTAGTGTTATTCCTACCAGAGTTCTTGTGCTGCTTTGCTCCGATACGCTTTGACTCAGACCTCTCACTCATTAACAAAATCTTTCTTTTTCTTTTTTGATGGTATCAATGCAACCTTAGACATATGCTTTGCAGAACACATCCATGTTGCATCTCCTGTTTCACGCCAAAGTCTTAAAGACGATACCTCTTCTTGACACTTCTTGCATGGAAACTTTCCATGAAATATAACAAAGTTGTTATCAGCCATTTGCCAGTTTATCTCTTAGGCTTTGCTGTAGATCTAGGTCTTCTCTTACACGATTGATAAAACCATCTCGTCCTTGAACCTTTGTACCATCATCAAGTTGATACCATGCCCCAGTACGATTAACTAGTCCTACTGATTCTGCTGTATCAACCAAATCACCAATGGCATCAATACCAATATCGTCACCTCTAAAATAAAAATCATACTCACCAGACTGGAACCCTGGAGAGGTTTTGGAGAACTGTAGTTCCCAACGAATCTTTCTACCAATCTTTTCTTCAATTAGTTTATCTCCTACCTTAATCTTACCTTTAAGTGCTTGATTATCTGACTCTGATGAAAATAGTTTAATAACACATGATGAATAAAATTTAGTAGCCTGACCACCAGAAGGTTGTTGGCTAGTATACATAGCATTAATATTATTACGAGACTGAGAAATAAGTACAAGCAAAGTTGGCTTAACTTTATTGTTTGCATAGTTAAGCATTTTCCATGCGTTACTAAAGTCACGAGACTCTGCTCCGATTTGCTTTGTATTTTCTAATGCCTTCATATCATCGGTATCTTTTTCAAAATAGATTGCAGGAAGCATTGATGTAATAGAGTCTATTACGATTAAGTCAACACCAGCATTTATTAGTCCAACACCTACATCTACCATGTCACTAATAGTTCTTGCTTGTGAGTAGATTAGTTTAGTTGGATCTACCCCAAGTTTTACAGCCCAGTCTTCAGAGTATGACATTTCAGAGTCAATCCATGCACAGACCTTGCCTTCTTTTTGTGCCATAGCAATCATCTGAAGGCACATAGAGGACTTTGCAGACGACTTTGATCCCCAAATAAGGACCTGTCGTCCATAAGGCAGCCCTCCTCCTAGTGCACGGTTTAATCCAAAACTAGGTGTAGGCTGATACTCAAAGTTTACTCCAACACCGTTACCTAATCTTTTTCTCAACTTAGGATCAAGTTGTGCTAATACTTCTTCTACACTAACTGACATATACATCCTCCAATGTTACTGTTCCGTCTTTCGTTTTTCCAAAACTAAACTTATAAGCCTTACCTTCTTCAATGTGCATGTATGCTCTAGGAAATGCGGTAGGAAATACAGTTACAGAGTGAAGTTCTCTACTTGTATCTGCCAAAGTTAGAGAAGCCATCTTCTTTCCAGCCTTTGTCATTCTTGGTTTAAAAGAAACAACAAACATTTCTTCTTCAGAATAAGGCAATTGCTTATAACTTAAAAACTTTACAAGAGCATTAGAAGATCCTTTTATCTCGTCAACAGGTATTGCAGATACAATCCTATTATCATTTGCAAGAATAAGATAAGTACGGCCAGTCTCAATAGTCGTAGACTCTTCATCAAATATACCAACACTGCCAGTCTTGTCCAAAATTTCAATTCGTGACCATCCTGTTCCTCTTTTAATTGCCTTGACCATTCCCATAAGAATAAAAGACCCCTTTTCTTCAAATGAGTCAACATCCTGAATAAATGCATAATAGTGAGATGGTATTGTAATATTAAACTCTGGAAGGTTTAAATATTCGTATAGATTTTCTTTAATCTCACTATCATTTCTTGGCTGATCTGGAAATGTTGCTGCGCCAATAACACGTAAAGCATTAAGTGCACGACTATTTACCCCATTGCCTTTTGTAAAAGTAAACTCTTCAAGTTCTTTATAGGAACTAAAAGGTCTAGCAGCAACATATTTTTCAGCAATGTTAGTTGAAATAAACTTAATTCCAGTCAATCCGAATCTAATTCCCTTACCTTCAATCTTAAAGTCAAAGTCAGAATCATTAATGTGTGGCAACTTAATAGGGATTCCCATGCGCTTTGCCTCAATTAGATATTCTGTACGACCATCCTTGTCCTTCTCATTCTTAAGAAGGGCAAACATAAATTCAAGAGGGTAATAGTATTTTAACCACGCCGTCCAATACGAGAGCGTAGAGTAAGCAACCGCATGAGACTTGTTGAATGAGTACCCCGCATGTGCTTCAAAGTCATGCCATAGATCAAGAGCCTGATTGGGAGCAATATAGGCAGAAGCGCCTTTGACAAATTGCTCTTTGTATACGTCAAACTCTTTAGCATCCTTTTTCTTTCCAATGATTTTTCTAACTTTATCTGCTTCCGACATGGACATTTGTCCAAGGTGTACACATGCTTGCATAACTTGCTCTTGGTAAAGAACACAGCCATAGGTATCCTCCGTAAACTCTTTCATAATCTGGTGCGTATAAGATACATTTTGCTTGCCATGTTTACGAGCAATATAATCTTTACCAATAGTATTCATAGCACCAGGACGAACAAGTGCATTTGATGCAGCAAGTTCATTAAAATTCTTAACACCCATCTTAACTAAAAGATTTGTGTAAGGTGTTGCTTCACACTGAAATACTCCCTTTGTATATCCATCTGAAAGCATTTCATAAACTTTTGCATCTGCAAGATCAAGAGAATCTAAATCAATATCTTTGTAATGATTTTCTTTAATCATAGCAACTGCATCTTGAATAACACTCAATGTTTTAAGACCAAGTGCATCAATCTTTATAAGGCCGATGCGTTCAGCCTCTTCCATGTCGACACCAACCACAGGTATACGTTCATCAGACCCAGGACTAGATCTCGTTTCCATTGGAGCAAACCTAAAAATCGGATCTTTGCTAGTGACCACACCAGCAGCGTGTATACCAGTACCACGAATACGACCACGTAATTGTTCACCATAAACCTCCACCTCTGGATACTTTTCTCTAAACCAAGCAGTAGTCCTTGATGAACAGTATTCATCCCAAGTGTCTACCAACTTTAAAACTTTATTTACATCTGTTAAAGGAATATCTAGAACTCTGGCTACATCTCGCACAACACCCTTGTCTTTAAATTCAAGGAATGTTGCAATAGATGCAACGTGTCTGTATTGTCTAACAAGATAGTCTTTAACTTCATCACGTCTGTTATCTTGAATGTCTGTATCAATATCAGGAAAGTCATTGCGTTCTGGATTGATAAATCGGAAGAACAGTAGTCCGTACTTAATTGGATCAATGTCTGTAATACCAAGTGAGTAACAGACTAGAGAACCAGCAGCAGATCCACGACCTGGACCAACCATGATTCCTTCCTTCTTAGCCCAAGCAATCATACTTTGAACTACAAGGAAGTACGGTGCAAACTTCTTATCTTTAATGATCTTAAGTTCTTCGTCAAGTCTATCTAGGTACTCTTTATTCTCTGACAAACCTTTTAGTTGTAAGCCTTCTAAAGCAATCTTAGCAAGTTCCTTGTCTGGGCTCTTGTATTGAACTGGTAGCAGGTTTAGTCCATCTTGTATCTCGTAGTCTTCTACTGTATCTGCTAGTAGGAGTGTGTTTGTATAAATGTCAGGTCTATCAATACCCTGCAATTCCATCGCTGCTTTCATCTCTTCATAAGACAAAAGGTGGATATCAAACTTGTTAAATGTTATTTGGCGATCTTCTCCATACAGATAGTCAAGTCGCTTCATCATGTCTGGTTGCTTCTTTGACTTTTCATATGTTGCTTCTTTGTTTACTTTACCGTGTGTGTTAAGCAACAACTTAAACTCTTGTACTTCTCTTTGTGATTGGTCAACGTGATGACAGTCTGGTGTCACAACAACCTTAATACTAAACTCATCTGCAAGTTCTATAAGATACTTATTTATTTGTGCTTCGTTATGTGGCATTACTTCAATGTAGTAATCGCTACCAAAGTTATCTTTAAACCATTGGATATACTTCTTAGCAAGAGCAAACTCTTCTTCTTCTAATGCTTTAACAATAACACTGCTTGGACATGCAGAGGTTACAATAATGCCTTCACGATATTTTTGTAGAATGTCAAAATCAAATCTTGGCTTCTTAAAAAAACCATCTGTCCATGATAGTTCACTAATCTTATTAAGGTTTTCCAAACCTAATTTATTCTTGGCTAGAAGGATAATGTGATTGTAGACAAGATCTTGTTGACCTTCTCTTTCAGACTTATCTCTTGTATCAGATATGTCTGCACACATGTATCCTTCTAGACCTAGAATCGGCTTAATACCCTTTTCTTTAGCCATGCGATACATCTCACGATGACCAGACAACGTACCATGGTCTGTGATTGCGATTGCTGGCATACCTAAAGCACTAGCACGGTCAACATACTCTTTTGGAGTTGCTACGCCGTCAAATAGTGAGTAGTGGGTATGTACGTGTAAGCCTACGTAGTTCATATTACCAATCTGCGTTGGTAGATGAAGTTATAGATGGAGTATCAAACCCCAAATAGAACGCTTCTTGTTCTGCGTATGGAATCTTGCGTAGTGCAGATTCTAGTGGATAAGGCTTGATATCTCCCCAATTAAATGGTTCCTTATCTGGTGCTGATGGAATAAGTGTGTAGTTGGTTTCAGTTCCCTGACCATTACGCTTTAACTTCCATTGTACATTTGAGATACTTCCTGTTTCAAGAGCATACTCACGAATTGTATTAAATGATGACTGCTTGCTAATACCCATGTTCCAAATTGCAACATATGGTGCTTCAATACCGTCGTCTACAAGAACGTTGCAGTAGAAACGAAGACGTGCTCTCCAGCCAGCCTTTGGATCCTTACGATGCATCTCTTCTGCCCAGTCACGGCCTTCTGTTTCCATTGTGTCTACAGCCTTACGCTTGTAGTCCTTTGGATTTGTGTGTTCCTTAACAACTAGTGCAAGTCCACGCTCTGCATTGTAGTTTGCAGAATCTTCGTCCAACTCTTCAATGAATCGGATCTTTACTGATTGTCCATCGGCAAGTTTTAACCACTTAACCTTTGGTGAGTTTTCATCATACTTTGGCTTTTCGAGTAGGGTTTCGATGTTCTTTAATCCCTTTACAATACTCATATTTTTTCTCCTTCGTGTTGTTATATTAGTTTAGCATAGCAGATATAGATTTGTCAAACTGGAACTCTAAGTTCTTAATTTCTTCATCTTCCATATCACCTATGTCTTTGTATTTTTTATCAAGTCTGATAGTAGTAACCAAAGATCCAAGTTTTTCAACTAACTTATCTTTCATTATATTACCAGCCTCATCGTTATCTGCAATTAGTACAACGTTTGTGAAGTACTTTTCTAACAATCTAATTTGAGAATTAGATACATTAGCCCCCAGAGTAGCAACTGCTGGGAAACCTACTTGGTCTAGTCGAATAGCATCAAAGGATGATTCAACTACATATACTGTACCAGATGATTTAATTCTGTGCAGGTTAAATAATATCTTACCCTTTGGTAATCCTGGTGTATTTTTAAAATCTTTACCTTCAATTGTTCTTGCAACAAAACCAAGACACATCCCATCTGGTGAGTGCATTGGGATAGTTATTGAGTCTTGCTTTTCTGAATAACCAAGTGAAAACTTTGTAAATGAAGAACTATTAATCTTCCTATACTTAAGATAATTCTTAGGCTTTTCATCTGCAAGCAATTGGTTATGCAAACGCTTTAAGATTAATTCGTCATATGGAGTAAACTCTGGTGGTGCAACTAATGTTTTGTTAACTAACTTTTCAATATCGTGCTCTGTTTCTTTACTTTTAATATAACGAACTGCCTCAAAGTATGTTCGTCCAGACATATGCATTATTAATTCTTCTAGGCTCTTTGTTGTTTGGCAACCAAAACAGAAGAACAGTCCACTATCTTTTGCAACTTCACCAGCAGGTGTTCTATTATTGTTGTGGTATGGACAAAAGATTATAAAGTCGTTGCCAAACTCTGCCTCAATGTCAACTCCAGAACCAACAAGAACACGCTTGATCTGCTCTTGTGTATATATGTTACTTGTCTTCATAGTCTTTATACCTGTAGTATCCCTTGTCAAAATCTACCTGAACTAAAAAGTCACCCATAAACCCATTACGATTCTTGCGGAATACACATTCAATAATATCACTATTAGTTGCACGACCAAGTGCCATAACCCAGTCAGCATCATAAGCAATCTGTCTAGACCAAGCAGTTTGTCCAAGTGTTGGAGGACTTGATAGATCTTTTACATCATCTGGTGTTGCAGATGAGATAGCGATAATAGGTACTTCTTCACCAATAGACATTAGTTTAAGTTCTCTTGAAAGGTTTTTCATTCGTACCGTTTCAGAGTCAGCCTTTTGGTTTGGAGACATAAGTTGAAGGTAGTCAACAACCACAAAGTCTGGACGGTACTGATCAATCTTTCCACGAATAACAGAAGGTGTTACTTCTCCACCACTATCATTTGAGATAATGTGAAACTCTGGACGACCCGCAACTTTATTGTGATGCCATTTTTTTAGCATATCAATCTCTACTTCACCATTAGATAATTTTCTGTGTGACCAAAGACCTTCACCCATAATTGCAAAAATACGATTACGAACTTCTGTCTCAGACATTTCAAGAGAAATAATAAGTGGTGACTTGCCTTGCTTCCATGCTTGAACTGCAAAGTATAAAGCCATCCATGACTTACCAATTCCTGGATAGGCAAGGAACACTCCTAGTTGTCCTGGCATAATTCCAGATGGAAGATAGTTGTCAAATCCTGGAAGGTTTGTTTTAATTCCTATCTGACCAGTTTCTTTTTGTTTCTGAACCATCTCATAGTATGCAACTGCAGAGTCAAGATCGGTTGCATCAATATCACGAATAGCAGAAGTATTCTTTTTTAACTCAGATGTTTTTGTAATTAGATGTTCAAGGGCTTCTCCACCATTACCGCTTTGCACTTCTCCTGCAGCATTACGCAAGATGTCTTTTAGGCTATCGTTAAGATATTCTGTTTGTAATTCTGCTAGATGATGTTTTGTTGCTCCAATACCTGGAACTGGTTCAAAGTCTCTAAACTTTTCTGTAACTAAATCTGCTGGTGGTAGGCATTGATTATTTTCAGAATACAAACGAATAAAGTTCCATACATCGTTGTGGGTTCTTAATAGTGTCTCAACGTTTGCCTGTAGTAGTACGTGAATTTGTTTGTCTTGTAATACTGCAGAAATTAACTTTGCCTCTGTGTTATTCACTTAACCACTCCTTTGCTAATCTCCTGCGCTCTTCACGTTCTTTTTTATCTTGCTCTACTTCTGCTTTTCCGTTAATAATCTTTTCTGCATTATATGCAAAGTAATTCCATGATGGATCTTGTGCAATGCTAAAGTAATATTCAAGAATATCATAACACTGTGCAATGCCATATGACTCTACAAGGGCATCAGCAGCCCACTGCTCAACGTTTAGATTCATGTTAGACTTCTGCTCATACCGTTGCAAGTAAAACTTGTTAAACCTACTGAGCAAAGCCATTCGGTCTTTGCGATCAGCCATTACTCTGAGATTTCAGATTTTGCTTCTTGAATCTTCTCTGTAAGTTTATCTTCTACAAACTTATAGACACGACTAAAAGCCTCATCTATATTTTCGCCTTCACGCTTTGAATCTACAATACCCAGATCAAGGCGTAGTGACTGAAAATTTCCTAGATTAAGTGTATATCCAAGTGTTACAGATACCTTTGTATTATCGTTTTCCATTATCCACCCATTCAATAATTAAATAGATTCACTCCACACTGGAATAAATCGTCCATCTTCTGTCTTCGTATATGTAAGTATACCGTCTCCCATTCGCCTTGTCAACTCTTGGCTTGTAGGAGTCATGTTGTTTGTTATTAATTTATCTTTTCTTGGTTGACCAATGTGTATAGTTGCAAGTATAGCACAAATCTCTTTAACCTGATCTTCTGAGTAATACGCTCTTATTTGAAAACCTGTTTTACCATCAATGCTAGATCCAACTGGTGGAGGAATGACTCCTCGTTTTATTAATCTTGGCATATACTTTCTATGACGATTAACTAACTTAGCAGTCTCTGCAATTGTGTATGCTCTTTTTCTATTTCTTCTAAAGTCAGAACGTAGGCAAGTTTCTAGTCTATCTTTGTTAATATTATAAACAGTTACCATTCCTGTTGATCTAGAACTGTGATGAAGTCGTACTAAGTCTCCATTAAGGAACCATATCTTTTTACCGCCAGAAATTACAGGTTCGCTATTATATACTTCGCTCTGAATTTTTCCTTTTGCAGTAACCATTTTCCCTCCGCAGATTCGCTAGGTGGATGATAAAACTTTCTATTTCCACATTTTACACAGTAAGTTTCTAGGTGATCTATGTTTGAGTGTATTCTGTCAACGAACATTTTTCCTTCGCATCTTTGACAATTCATACTAGTTAGGAACTCCAATAGCAATTAAGTTTATGCCAACAGTTGCTATTCCAGATACACCATATCTTACTGTAAAGTTAGCCTGAGTTGTAGTTACAGATGTAAGAACTACCGTAGTATTTGCACCTGCAGTTGTTCCAGATGTATTAACAATAGACAAAGTTACAATTGGTGGAAACTTAAAATTAGAATAATCAATAGAGTAAGACTTTTCTTGACCTGCTGTTACTGTTTCGTTATTTGCAATTGACTTAAACTTTCCAATAAACTTTGTATTAGATGTCTTTAAACTTTGTTTTTCTCCACCAACAACATCAACATCTGTATAGTTATATGTTGCATCAGATATTTGGGTTGATAAAAAATTAACTGCCTCAACTAACTGATAAATATATGTAACATCAAGAGGTTGTCCTCTTTCAGGTAGTGGTACTTTTGCCATTTTATTCCTCCTATTATATTATATCAAAGACACTGTGCCAGAGTCAAAGACATTTAGTGCTGCTTTAATTTCTTTTTTTGATGAAATGATTTGAACTTTTACTCTGACCGATGTAGTCCCAGTTTTTAAAAATGAATAGGAATGAACCTTTGACTTTCCATGATAAAAAAAATCGCCTGAGTCAAACTTAACAAAAACATCGTATTCTGGAAAATCATTTTGGTCTCCCCATACGGCTGTAATTATGTTTCCTGCCCTAGATACTGCACCACTTGTTACAACAACATCAACGCCATCAGAGTTATATATTGGAGACCAATGAGAAAATCTGTTTCTGTCATCAGATATAACTCTATAGCGAACATTATACTTTTCTGTATCGTGATCTATTGGTGGCAGAGATGACTTTAATACCCTAAGTTTTTTAATATTAGCGTCAGCCATTATGTTACCCCAATAGAAAATCTAAATTCAATATAGTTATTTGTGTTAGGAGACTTAATAATAGTTGATGCTGTATCATTTTTAATAACAGAGTACCCTGTTAAACCATATAAAGGATTAACTGTTGCTATGTTTTCAAGTCTCATTGCATCAAGTGCTATATAATAATCAGAGGTTGGGAATGTTCCACCACTTACGCTAGAATCAAATACACTGCAATAAATTTTTACAACAGTAACAGCATTCCAGGTAAAGTTTTGTGTTTTGTATAATTCTTGTAATTGTTTTGAAACAACAAAATATCTATTGGTTGAAAAATCATAACCATCAACACCATCTTGAATATCAACCTCAAACCTAGCGTATGTTGATGGATTTGCTTCATCTGTTCCTGCAAAGTCAACAAGAATTCTTATTGTATCTGGAACAGATGCAGACTCTCCATCTTTATTTATTAAAGAAAAAGCAAGTCTAAGTTCATCTGTTGGTGCATTTTGTGTAAAGTCAACATTTGGAGATGCCAAGTGTATGTGGTTTCCAGAGTCAATAACAATGTGATCAACTCCTCCAGAGCCTCCACCATCTAGACTTAAGTCTGAATCGTTTCCTTGAATGAATATTGCATTATTTAAAAATCTTGGTCGCTCATATCTATTTGAACGCTCTAGATTATAAAAAATAGAATTATCTGCATTAGTTTGAAACACTCCAGAGCCTGTACCCAATGCATTAATAATGTCATCATCGTTTGAATCAAGTGGTGTTGAGACTGTAGGAATTTGTGTAGATGCAGAAGATGTATGATGTTCCCAGTTCTCACCCTGTGTAAATGCAAAAACAGTCTTGCTGTCCTGTGTTCCTGCTGAAGGGTTAGATCCTGCTGAGTATAGTCCTACCTCTGTTATTTCATATCTTTCTTCTGTTGGTAGTTCTGCTGTAAGTACAATTTTATCTATACCGTTTTCATTTACGAATCCTCTTGAGGAAATTGGCACTCTAAACATTTCAAAATCTAGATTTGTTTTTGTTGCAAAGTCATCAGCAACATCTTCAGTCTGCAATGGTGTTGGACCACAACCAACGGCAAGGTAAGATGCGTATGCTGGCGCTTGGCCAAGCATATACTTTCCAATAATATTTTTGCCAGTATTAGTTATCATGATGTAGTTTCTCCAAAGTTTGCTATATATATTGTACCATCCAGGGATATTTCAACCTCAAATAGTTCATCATTGTTAATGTTAACACCTTCAATAATTAGGTCTCCCGTGGCTTCTTCAATATAGACATTTGTTCCATTTGGCCCATTGCCAACAAGGGGAACCTTTTCTTCAAACTTTATAGAAAAGTTACTAAAATATTTTTCTGATGTAGCCTGTAGTCTTAAAATGTTGTTAGGATTGTACATCTGTTGAATTAATCCCAAGTTTTTAATCGGGGTATAAGATACTTGCTGACCATTGACAATATCATTTCTAGCAATATTAATTAACTCTTGTCCACCAATATCCTCAAATATAAGATCAGTCATTATCTCAATAGACATTGAGTCATCATCAAATAAAATAGTATCTATTGGAGCAGTTTTAGTAGGAGGTGGTGGTGGACTGACAACTGTTGGGGCCGCTACTGGTGTAGGAGGTGTTGGAGAAACTTTAGTTTCTGTTATTAAAGAGGATGTTAACTCTATTGGATCATCTTTTACTACCTTTTCACCTCCATGACAACCTAAAGACTTAACGTCTGTTTCTACTCCATCCATGTAAGTAATTTGAACACGCTCATGTCCTGATGGACACGCAGATGAAGGTCTGCTTGTGGTGGTTTGGTACCATCCTTTATTTGGTCCAGAAGTAACTGGACCAGATGCTGCATTTTGCGATGTTGTAAGTCTATCTCTTATTCCTGTAATATTTTTTGCTGCCGTTTCGGTTCTTGTTTTGGCATCGGCAATTCTTCTATATCTATCTGCAGCAGCCTCTGCTGTGGCAGCCCTATCTTCTCTTCCTGCTGCTCTAAATTCTGCTGCTTTTGCAAGTTGTGCAGCCATATTTTCTTCTGGAGTTGGCACTTTACACCTCACTCAAATAAATAGTCATTGACGGTCCTTCAAGTGATCTTGAATATTCAATATTATAAATAACAAATCTAGACAAATTTGATGTAACTAGATTAAGGCCATCACTGTCTTTATAGTCTACGGTAACTATATCTCCTAATTGAAGAGTTGGAATAGAGAATATATTAACCCCTATAGATTTTTTAGGGACCATAACTTTATTAATTATCCAGTTCATCATAGACTCTGCATCATCCTGTGTTTGAATATATGGGCTATCAATTGTAAATTCATTCTTTCCATATGTCAACCTGCTTAGTCTAATACTATCATATTTTGCTTTTTCAACTAATGGTGAATAGGTTAATGTACTACCGACTAACTCTGGATCTGAAAAGTTTCCACGTTTTTTGAAAAAATCATCAACTGTTAATTCTTGTGTGGTGTCTTGTGTAAATGTAATTCCTTGAATTCTTAAGAAGTTACCAGTTGTTTCATCTAAGTTTAATGCTTTATCTGTTGAATTAAATATTAAAAATTCTGCACCATATGAGTCTGCGTAAAATCCTGAAGATGTATACCCCTTTATGTTATTAAATGTTGGAGATAGTTTTGCATATAGTGCTGGATAAGCACGGTCATACTTAATATCAAAGTATGCACATTCACGCATAATAGATCCAAACTCTTCAAAATACATATTATAGTTTGGTGGCTGTTGAGAACTTATACCAGAAAGATACGTTGACTGAACAACTCCACTCATAGCATACTTTCTAAATGAATCGTTTACGTCAATGCTTGAACTACCAAACTGATTAGAGAGAGTTTCTCCTATAACAAAAGAGGTGTTTTGACTATAGTTTTGAGATAATGCATATATGTTTTCAAACATACACTTAGATGAGCCACGAACAAACAGTGCCATATTATTGTATACTGGAAGAGGATCGTTATCATCTACAACTTTAATAAGTTGGTTATTTATATAAAGATAAAACCTTCTTATTTTTCCAATATCCTGATACTCTACAGATAGGTCATATACCGTTGGGTTATCTTCTGCAGACATTCTTTGCTGCCCAGAAAATAATCCGTTATCTACAATTACTTTTGATAGACCTCCCCAAAGTTTAATTGGTACAGCATTTGTATTTGAAGCATCTTTTTTAATTTTATAAAAAACAACATTATTAATTGACACTTTTGCCTGATTGTTTTTATCTAACTTTAGATATGGAGTAATGTTGTCTTCTGTTAATGCTATAAGTTCAAAATAATATCCATTGTTTGTCTCTGGGTTTAGCAATACTGCAAGACCTCCAGAGCCTCCACCAATATTCACGTTTTGATCTGGTTGGGTTCCGCTAACCTGAAAATATGGAATACTGCCAGTTGCAGTCTGTGTTCTAGTTAAATTGTTTTCAATTTTTCCAATGATTCTCATTCTTGTTCCAAAATGTCTATAAGCATTATT
>Ga0247723_1000768_pt1 | contig 20546 bp, 28 predicted proteins | sample MSEWelMarce5H_FC_FD_189079 | JGI IMG/M metagenome (GOLD analysis project Ga0247723, IMG submission 189079) | Subsurface sediment microbial communities from gas well in West Virginia, United States - MSEEL Well Study Marcellus 5H_FC | ecosystem: Environmental > Terrestrial > Deep subsurface >... | reverse complement strand
GATGAACAATGAACCTGTAAATTCATGTGTATCATCAATTGTATTTCCGAATTTTGTTGATCCTGATGTATATACTACAGAAGATGTTTCATATGTAATATGTAATTCTCTTGCGGTAATTGTACCGTCAACATTTAAAGACCCTGTAATTTGAATGTCATTTGTTGTTGCCCAAAACGAACCCGTTTCAGCAAATAAACTATCTCCCGAAGTACCACTAGATCCATCACTACCCGATGTACCTGATGTACCTGAAACACCATCAACACCCGAGGTGCCGGAAGTACCGTCACTACCTGACGATCCTGATGATCCTGATGTACCCGAAGTACCTGAAACTCCATCAACACCACTAGTTCCTGATGAACCATCCGTACCATTTACTCCTGAAATACCACTAGAACCTGATGTACCTGATGTTCCACTTGTTCCTGAAACTCCATCAACACCACTAGTTCCTGATGAACCGTCCGTACCATCGACTCCTGAAATACCACTAGAACCTGAAGTTCCACTTGTTCCTGAAACTCCATCAACACCACTTGTACCTGATGAACCATCCGTACCATCTACTCCGCTTATACCTGAAGAACCACTAGTACCTGACGTACCACTTACACCATCCACACCACTAGTTCCTGAAGAACCGTCCGATCCAGATGTACCTGATGATCCTGAGGTTCCACTAGTTCCCGAAACACCATCTACTCCTGATGTACCTGATGTACCATCAGAACCAGATGTACCTGATATACCTGAAACACCATCAACACCTGAGGTACCTGATGTACCACTTGTTCCCGAAACACCATCTACTCCTGAGGTACCTGATGTACCATCAGATCCAGATGTTCCACTAGAACCGGCAGTTCCTGCTGAACCCGAACTTCCAGAACCACCACTTGTTTGACCACCAATTAATGAACCTGTGGTATCACTAATTTTAATGTAAATTGGTAATGGGTTTGTTGTTGGTTTTATGTCTGTAACATAAGATGTATTCGACGCTGTTGCATCATAATATAATATATCTCCAATGTCAAATCCCGTTAATGTTAAACCTCCTTTGATTTCACCAAATGGTTTAACTGTCATATTTCCATCTTCAGGTTCGTTCACTGATGTGATAATACCAAAAGATTTTTCGACTTGGGTTGCGTTTGTTGTATCAACTAATTGAAATGTTCCAGTTGAATCTAAATAAACTATTTGATTAACACTATAACCTGAATTATATACTAAATTAGTATCATCATTGTTATAATATGTTGTTGTTAAATTTCTATATTGAAAACGAGCGTAAAAATCGTTTATCCAATAACTAATGTCCGGTAAATTTGGTCTTAAGAATTCAATTCCCGAAATTATTGGGTCTCCGTCGTCAGATAAATTAAATATAATACCATTGTTATTTTCTATTGGTGTGTTAATACCACTAAAAGATGGGTCACTCAATAAATTATATAAACCGACGTCCTTTAATATAACCTCAATTTGAGTATCATTAATTAAAGAAACAATACTTTCAATTCTATATGCCAATCCATTAGTTTGACCAAACCACATTCCTGGAATAATATGATTAGCATCGTAAATATTTGGGTTGGGTGTTAATCTATCATCAGAATTTTGTGTATATAAAATATCGAGTGTGGCGTTGAATGTATAACCATACCCGTCATATATACTACCCGCATTATTATAGGATGTGTTTAACGAAACTGAACCGTTTTGGATACTTCCTACTAATGTGATCGGTAAATATTGTAAATTAGCCATGTTTTATTATATATAAAAATCGTTTGTTGGTAATTGGAAAGTTATGTATTGGTATTTTGTACCTGTATTGTTTAAACCGGTTGTTGTAGAACCTAACGCCTTAAAATTCATAGTATCTTTACTAGTACTTTGTACACAAACAGATTGGTTTGTTGCCGTACCTCCCATATTTCTACTCAAATATTTTGTTGTGTCAAGTTGTTGAGAATGTGTCATGAAATTTGTTAACCAAACACCCAATGGATGTGTTACAGTAATTTCAGATGCTCCGTTGGCGGTAAATGTCCAACCACTTGCACCTATTAATGAATTACCTTCGGGATCTTGTGATGCGATAAATGGTGAAGCAACTAAAGAACCCCCACTATACTCTAATTTTATAACATAAACCCCTGAACCTCCACCTGTGGCAGATGTTCCAGATGTACCTGATGAACCAGAGGCACCTGTTGCACCTGTTGCTCCTGATGTCCCTGATGAACCACTAGATCCCGCAGCACCTGTTGCTCCTGATGTTCCTGATGTACCATTAGATCCTGTATTACCACTAGATCCCGAAGTACCTGAAGAACCTGATGTTCCCGCAATTCCACTTGTTCCTGATGAACCACTAACACCACTGGTACCACTTGTACCATTGGTACCTCCACCTCCACCAACTATCGTTACTGTAACATCTCCGTTACCGTTATTAGTTACTGTTGCTCCGTCAAATGTTATTTGATCGACACCATTAACTATTGTTGTACCGTCAGTAATTCTTAATGTTGAAGATCCTCCGGCACCTCCACTAATTGCACTATACAAATTAATAGACCAACTATCGTGTCCACTACCACCCGCATGATCTACTATTAATAATATAAGTTCTGTTCCAAAATAACTTACAACGCGACCAATTAAATAATTATTTACGTCATATGCCGCAATTGCCAATTGCCCCACACTATATGATAAACCAGCGTCAACTGTAAATGTTAATTCCTCACCATCATGTTCGTCAATATCTGAAATATATGTTGTTGATGATGTTTGATACACACTACCTGAGGTACCTGATGTACCGTGTGATCCTCTTAAACCCGAAGTACCTGATGAACCACTAGATCCATGATTACCCGCAATACCACTTGTACCTGATGTTCCCGAAGAACCATTTATACCATTTATACCATTCACACCATCTTGTCCTGAAGTACCCGAAGAACCATTTTGACCTGATGTACCTGATGTACCTGATGATCCAGCAATACCAACACCTGACGTACCTGAGGTACCTGATGAACCCGTCGCACCTGTTGCTCCTGATGTTCCACTAGATCCCGAAGTACCTGATGAACCTGATGAACCTGTCGCACCAGCGGCACCTGAAGTACCTGAAGTACCACTAGAACCCGCTACACCCGTCGCTCCCGATGTTCCACTAGATCCCGAAGTACCGTGTGATCCTCTTAAACCTGAAGTACCCGATGAACCAGATGTTCCATTTCCTGAAGTACCCGATGATCCACTTTGACCTGATGTTCCAGAAGAACCTGATGTTCCATTTATACCATCTTGTCCTGATGAACCTGACGTACCATTTGTACCCGAAATACCCGATGTGCCAGATGATCCAGCAGCACCTGTTGCCCCCGAAGACCCTGATGTACCACTAGAACCTGATGTACCATTTACACCAGAAGATCCACTTGTGCCCGAAGTTCCATGAGAACCTCTAATACCCGATGAACCTGATGTACCTGACGAACCTGATACGCCAGACGTACCACTTGTACCTGACGAACCAGATGTTCCACTACCCTCACCAGAAATTAAATCTGATAAGCTTGTTCCTGAAACATATAAATTATCTGCGTAGACCGCATTTAATGGAGTATTTAATGAACCGAGATCAATTGTGGTACCTGATGTAACGTTTTCTGTCTCAATCTGAGTCCAATTTATTCTTTGTAGTGCCATGTAAAAGTAAAGTCTTTTACATAAATACTTTTATTCCACTAATAGGCATAAAAAAAGAGGTGTTATCCTCTTTTTTTTTATAATGTGTATTTTTTAATCATATTAATAGCTTCATCTCCATTATTAAAATCTTTCCCAGGTGTAAAAATGTACGTTTCTTTATCTTGATCACTGTATAAACAAACTGTTGGTACGACGTTTTCTCCCGTTTTTTTGACTATCTCTTTCCAAAATAATTCATGTTCGTTGATGTCAAAATCTTTAAATGATATTTGTACATTATCTAATTTTGTTTTTAGATCTTTACAATGTGTACAATTCTTCATTGAAAAAATAAAAACTTCCATACTATAATGTATCTAAAATTTTACTATAAACTGCGTCATGATTTGCACCTGTTGATCTGTTAACTAATGTTTCACCGTTATATATTATAACAGTTGGTACTGTGCTTATTAATAATTCTCTTGCAGAATCCATATTTTCATCGACATCAACCTTAACAAATGTGACATCACTATATTTGTTAGATAAATTAGATAATCTTGGAGTTAATTGTTTACATGGATTACACCATGATGCTGTGTACTGTACTAATAATTTTTTTCCTTCCGATTGTAATTGTGCAACTTGTGCTGATGTAACGTATTCCATTTTTTAATTTTAAAATCCTATTTTATTTCCTTTGTTGGATGTTTTATAGACTTCGGTGTCTATGTTATAAATATCCGCTAAAACCATACCTTCCTGAACAATTTGATCTTTTTCTAAATGTTTTAACAATTTGTTGGTTTCTTCGACTGATAATTTCTCAAACTTATGTTCAGCTATTAAACGACCCTTACGAAGTAATGCTTGGTCAATCTTCTCTCTCTTCATGTTAAAGGTCGCAATAACTTGAATGTTAAGACAATCTCCTAATATACCGTCTGTTAGATTAAGGATGTTAGATACTCCCGCGGGTGAACCATTACCTTCTCTATCCGATATCACACGTTCAGCGTCCTCAATAATTAAGATAGAATTTTTATGGTCCATTAAGAACGGGATAATTGAGGGTTCCGATAACATCTCCGCCATTGATGGTGGGATAAATAAAATATCCTTTTCTTTTACTAATGTCGTTAAATGTTTGATATATGATGTCTTTCCCGTTCCAGGATCTCCGTGAAGTAAAATTATTCCTTTATCATTATTAGAATTTAATCTATCAACAATTACATTATGTATTTTAATAAAATCTATTCCATAATTTAATTCCAAATCGGTAGGTGAAACATATAAATCATATTCTTCCGTATCTAAGTGACCCATATCACTTTTTACAAGTTGAATGTTAGCCTTCTTTTTTAACCTCTCGTAAGTTTTAAAAACTTTAAAATCCAATTGATCTCTAATATCTCCTTTACCAATATTATATGAAAATTCCATTTGAAATAAAGTATCTCTATTATCTTTTATTCCGTCATTATTTTTAAATGTTCTAATAAAAATTTCCGCAATCTCATTCACAAATAAAGATTGTGTTGATGAGTTATGTCTTTTATTATTGACTTTGACTCTTTTAATTTCAACAAATCCATTTTTTAAGAGTTCATCTACAACAGACGGATCATAATTAATACTTGTATCGACATACTTAGAAGGTAGTTTATCAAATTTAACTACGTAATGTTGTTCAGTTGGTATTTCATTTCCATAAACAGTCTCGTATAATGGATAATTATTTGGTAAATTTTTATTCATATAATATTTTAATTAAGACACACTAATTCGAAATTGGGTAATAATTCTATAAAAACACCATTATCATAATTAAAGTCTTCATTTTTAATTTCAAACTTTTTTATCTTTAAATCGGCTCTTGCAATTGTTATTGCGATAATTGTTCTTCTTAATAGTTCAAACTGTTCTCTATCTAACGTAGCATCTCCATTTTTAAGAAAATTTTTTTGAGCAATTATTGTCATATGTTCATAAAATAATTCTTGATTTGAATTACTTAAAAAATATTCTTTCGTTTCTTTGTTTGTTTCAAAATAATTTTTAACAGTTTGGATATATATTAAAACTTCAGGTGAAATCTTATCCATTAAGGTTTTTGTATTTGATCCAAAGTTAATGAGACCGCCGTGTTTCTTCCAAATATTTTTATTTCTACATCAACGCGATCACCTTTTACTTCTTTAATAACACCACTAAATTCTTTAAATGGTCCATCACATACTATAATAGACTCACCCATATCGAATTTCAATTTTTTACTTTCAATATGTTCTTCTAACGTATCATCTTTCAATATACGTCTAACATCAGTTTCTTTTAATAACATCGGCATCCTATCTCCCATCATACCCATTATATTTGGAATTAAAGATATAATTTTTAAATCGTCCTCTTCTAATTGTTTTGGTGCCTCAAAATAAAGATAACCACTATACAATACTTTCTCTCGTATAACTTTTTTATTTTTAACAATAACAAATTCCTTTTCGGTTGGACAAATGAATCTCATAATATTTGATATTCTATTCATTTGAATATCTTTATTAAATTGTTCAGTTAACGATCTTTCTTTTCCGGGTAAAACTTTTACCACGTACCATGCTGTACTCATGTGTTTTATTTTATATCCTTTAATTTATTGTTTAACTCTTTCTTTTCTTCTTTTTTCTTTTCTCTTTCGATTTTTTCTACCGCCAATCTTTTAGCCTTTTCCAACTTACCCTCAACTTGTGGGGCTTTATAGTTCATAATTAATAATTCCGTTCCTTCATTTTGAGTTCCGTCTTTCTTAGCTGCGGCTGCTTTCTTAAAGTTCTCTCTTCTCCATTCAAATTGATCAACAGGAAACCATTCAACTAATTTAGGAAAATCATAATAAGATAAACTAAACTTACCTTGTATCCCTTTCATACATTCAGCCAAACGAATATGATCATTCACATCAAAGTCATGATTAGAATAATAGTTCTCGGTTTTCCAATATGGTGGATCCATATAGAAATATGTTGTAGGTGAATCGTATTTTTTAACCACGTCACAAAAATCTTGATTTTCAACAAAACTAATACGATCAATATGTTCTCTATACTTTGGATTTTTTAATTTATCCATGAAAATAAGAACTTTACAACGATAAACCCCTTTGTAATCTGTATATGAAGATGTTTCAGGTTTAGATCCCGAAAAAACTTGTGTCAATACATAAACATACTTACAAGTAATTTCTAAACTATTTTCGTCTGTTATAACTAACTCAGGATTAAACACTTCTTTCTGATATTGATTAAACATCTGTTCATACTCTGGCGGTGTATCTACAACACCTACTTGTTGACATGGGTATTTTGACAACGCTTCATGTAAAACGTCATATTGTTTAGTCCACTTCATTAAGTTCGCATTAAGACGATTAAAATCGTTATAAACTACGGTTTTTAAATTTGGAAACTTGGTTAAATCCATATTAAAGAAAACCCAAAACATACCACTGAATCCCTCAACATATGTTTCAATATCTGTTGGTATGTGTGGAACTATCCATTTACCTATACGTGCCTTTCCTCCAATGTAACTAATCATTAATCATTTATTTATATTAAAATATACCTAAAATATTTGATAAAGAGAAATTTAAAGTATATATTTTATTATGGCTTGTAACACATGTAAGAAAAAACAATTAAGGGAGGAGGTTGAGAAAACAACTCAATTCGTTTCTACGGGTATTGTCATTTTTACTATTGTTTGGTTTTTATTGGGTGGTTATGGTTTATACACCTTAATAACTAAATTAATATGAAAAAGGGGAAATATTTTATAGTTCTTTTTTGTAATAAAAAAAGAGTGAAAGTATTATACCGTTGTATGAAGAGGACCACCGTATATGAATATTGGAGGGAATTTAAAACACAGCGTGTACCTCCATTTTTAAAAATACAGGGTAGTAAACGCAAACAAGAATTAGTATATGAAATCGCTCTGATCTTCCCAAATAACCGTTGGGCAACCGCAACATACGTTAAAGATAGTTTGGGTAGAAATATGAAAGCTAAAATTGAAGATGATAAATTTCGTATCAAAGAAATCTTACCCTATTGGCAAGAAGAGTTAATCTATGATTTTCAAACAAAGAAAAGAATTAGATATCATGAGATGGTTGAAAAAATTCTACCGATCACCGAAATTACTCAAATATTCACTTTAAATAAAAATCTATTTGTACAGATTGAAGATGACGTTAAAATGTACGGTAATAAAAACCTTAACGATGCCGATAGATTATTTGAATTATTAAAACAGGATCTACTTAAAAAGAAAAAGACGAACTTTATGTTCGTCAAAGACATTACAACCTACCAAAGAAAACAATTATATAAATTGTTAGAGTCTAAAGGTTTCAATAGACGTGAATTATTTAGACACTACTCATATTAAAGATAATATCTACCTCACCTATATTAATAGTAAACGTTTCTTCCGGTTTTTCAATTTTTCTTCCGTACTTTTTTTGTATAATATTAAATGCAATTAAAAATTCTTCTTCTTTTAAATTTAAAACAATAGTTTTTGATTCTGTATTTGTATTTAACTTTTCTAATAGGTCACTTATAATTGCCAATTGATTTAATAACTCACCTTTTTTTTCCATAACCTAATATCTTTAACAATTTATCTATTATAGATACTTTCTTTTTTGGTTTAAACAACTCATCCTTATTAATTTTTTTTATTTCATCAATCATCCTCTTCTTCTGTATCTCCACTTCTTTCTGATCCTTCTTCATCTCCTTGTCCAACCAATTCAATCCCTGTTGTAATTTCTTGTCCATAATTATCAGTTAGATTTATCTCTTTTAATTTATCCAAAGATTCTGTTTTAAATAATTCTTGTAATTCTTTTACTTTTTGATGGAATAATTTTTGTTTTTCCTCTTCCTCCTTATTAAAACTAAATATTTCATTCGCACAAGCGAAAGCAACATCATACCCTTCTTGTGTTGCTTGCGATACTAAAGACACTAAATTATATTTATCATTTTTGTCTTGTATTTTAACACTTATAGTTCGATATGGTTTTATTATATCTTCGTATCTCCATGTTAATGGTAATTTAATATCTAAACTAACATTATTTTGAACTTCTCTTAAGGAATGGAAATAAGGTCTTAATGATTTTATTGATTCAAACACGTTGTTAAGTTAAAATGTAAGTTATTATATATGACAAAGCCACTAATTGAATTATTTGTTCTATTTTAGTTAAATTCATCGGTTCAGGGTTTTCTTGAAACAATTTTATAGTAAATTCAACTATAAATTTTGAAAGATAAATTATACTTAAGACAAAGAAAAAAAGTTTAATTTGTTGCATCATCGTGTTTTTTCATTTCGTCTAGGATTTCTTTTCTGTAGACTCCTATTAACTGTTTTATTTCTTGGGCATATTTTCTTGCTCTAATAGAGGCACTTCTGTTACCCTTTCCATAAACCTTCTCTGTATCAACTTTCATCTTCATGAAAAGTTCGTCAATTTTTTTTAAGGTTTCCATATTTTATTTTGATTTTAATATCAATATACGGGAAAAATTTTACTTTTTCAAGTTTTGTTCCAACAATTTGTATAATTCAGTTAACATATCCAACTCAGATCTGGTTTTCTTATGTACAAAATCAAAAAGAATATAAAAGTATTCTTGTATTCTTATTATATTATCAAAATTTTTTGGGTAATAATACGCTTCGGAAAAAAAATTCCAAAAATATTCATATCCATTACCTCTTTGTTTAAAATAAATTTTTTCTTTACTAAAACTTTCAATTGTTTTATCCCAACACCACGTAAAATGTTTCATTTGGTCGTCAGTTGTGTTAACTGCATCAGGACCTAAGTATGTTTCTTCAATTAAATTATAAAGTGAAATGAGAAAATCGTAGAAAAGTTCAGTCTTTTCTCTACTGATATTATACGCCTTGTACCAAACATCAATTTGTTGTTTGTAGTTTTCGGAACCAATAAACTCTAAATAACTTTCCCTATTTTCCATAATACTGTTATATTACAAATATAAAGATTATTGAAATTAAATAGAATAAATTATTGAGTTTTTTCGTTGTATTTGAACATTTTCTTCATCTTCTCAACTTCTTCGTTGATTGATTTAGATTGAACCGGAATTGGTTGTTTCTTATATAACTCTCTATTATCCTTATCCTTTTGTCTATCTTTAACTTGTTTCTGTATTCCCTTTGCCGTTTCGGGTGTTGGGATTACGTTACCATTTTTATCTTTAGGTTCTTCACCAAGTTTAGATCCGTTAGATGGTTTAACATCTGTCTTTTCTGTTGTTGGTGCGTTACCCATTGTTGTATGACCTTCGATAGCCCTTTTTAATCTTTCTTTAAACTTTTCATCTGGTTCAATATCATAATCTAAATTTTCTAAACCTGCAAAGTTTTTCTTAATTTCGTCTTCTTGTGATGGTGTATTCTTTCTTGCAACTTTTTCACCTTTACCAATTGCTTTAGGAAATTCAGGGTTATCGTTACCGTCAAATTTTAACATACCCGCAATCTTTTTTTCAACCGCGTCTAAATTAGCTTTGTTTTCTTTACCACTTTCACTATGTGATTTCTTAGCCGCATCTAAACCAGGCATAGATTCGTTAACCATCTTAACTATTAGATTAGCTAATTCAGATTCTTTTAAACGTAATTTTTTCTTTTTAGATTCATACATTCCACCACTACACTCACACATTTCTTTACCACATTTTTCACAACATTCTTTCTCTTCACTCATTTCATCTGACATTTCTTCACCATTATCCACATAACTATGTTTTCTTCTTCTACCTCTTAACATATCTTCAAAATCGTCCCCGTCTTCTTCCTCTTCTTCCATATAAGAACCACCACACTCTTCACACTCCTCGTCCTCTTTTACATCATATTCCTTATCTCCAACTTTAAATTCTTTTTCACCTTTTAATTTAGCGGCAGCTAATGCACCACTAAATGCGTTTCCTTCTTCCGGTTGCATTTCTGTATTTTCCATATTTTCTGTTTCTTCTAATTGATCGTTCATTTCATCTAATTTATCTAACATATCGTCATGTGATTCATAAACACCTTTATCAATAATAAGTTCCTTACCTGGATGCATTTTTTTAAATGTATCCATGTCATTTTCAGCCTCTTCTTGAGTATCGTAAGTACCTAAAGGAACTCCTTCACATTTAATGTGAAATACTTCTTTACCACCTTCGGATTCTTCCATAATTGTCTTTCTAACTTCGTCTAAAACGATGTTCTCAACCATTAATTTTAATTCACTTACTTTCATATCTAAATAAATATCTGTTTAATCTCATTTAATACAATATTTTCCACTTCTTGATGTGGTATTCCATATTTTTTTGAGATTTCCTTTATTGTTTTTTGTAATTCAACGTCTTCGTGAACAAATTCAATTGCCCCTGTATTACCTTGATTACAATATGGAAACTTCTTACATTTCTCTTTAACTTTAACAAACACACTATCGGGACCACCCCATTTAGGGAAATTCTTATCCTTAACTGCTCTACCTTTATAGATACTGTCAGGGCCATCGATCTTTAATGGGTCTCTACGACCACCAGAGGTTGATTTACCGAAGGCTGGAACATCAAACGCTCCTGAAGACGATGATGTAGTTGCCTCCGTAAATTCACCTTCCTTTGTATCAAAATTAGGTATCTTAGATATTGGTCTTTTAATCACATCCGAATCTCCACTGAACGCCGGTCCACTGTATGATCCTGAAGAGTCTGCCCCGGTTTCTTTTACTTCTTTCTTCTTTTTTGTCATGTCCACAACCCAAATCTTTGGGTTTATACCATTTTTAATTAATCCGGCAAGTCTTGTGTTACCACCTAAAAGGTCGTAATCCGTATCACTAAATTTAACCGCCATCGGTATTTCTACGTCACCTTCCTCAAAAGATTTCTCAAATCTTTCCTTTTTTTCGTCGTCTAATGTATCATAATCTAAATCAACATTATTCAATACATCTTCAATTGATTTAAAATTAGAAATTTCAAAGTCTTTAGAAGCCCTTTCTATCCACCCATCTTTACCCATTTTCTCAAACTCACGGTAACGAAGAGCTTCACTCCATTCATGTTCGAAATTTGGTTTAGAATACTTCATTATTTAACTGATTTTAAAGAACTTTCCCAGAATGATTTTCTTTGCCATAGGGTCTTGAATAATTCAACCACCACTTTTGTCGATAAATCAACTATTTTATCATCTATCTTTTTGGTACCTAACTCGTCTTGAATCATCTTAACGACAATCTTATGGGCTTGTGTTGAGTCCATAAAATCTTTGATCTCTTTTCTTGTGATCTTTTCTATTTCTCTCTTATCTTGATCTGTTAGTGCCATTTATTAGTTAGTTTTTCTCTCTTGTATTAATGGATTCATTGCAGTTTCAAATGTTTCTTGAAACTTAGCTAATTTTTCTAATTCATTTGCCACATCTTGTTCCAATTTTAACATATCGGCGTTAATGTATGCACCTGAATCTTTACCCGCAATAAACACAAAACTGATGTCTTGATCAGTTAACGTACCATCCAATCTAATTTGGTCCGGTGTCATTGTGATACCAGGGTGAAAGTCTGCTATTTGTGAAACTTGTTGTTTAAAATTATCTATCAACTGAGATATTGCAGTTTTTTCACTATCCTGTAATGTTAAATCGGCTTCATCCGAAGAATTCATTTTAATTTCAACATCATTGACTACAATAATATCATTTTTAAGATTTTCTTCCGCCTTATCTACCTCAGGTGATTGAAATCCAACCCCTTCGGTTAGTGTTCTATTTAATACCTTAGATTCAGTTAAAGTCCTAATGGTCTTTAACATGTTTTTTGTAAAGTCGTAATCGTTTTTAGTTTTCTTTTGCATGATTGAAAAAAACCCCAAAGTTAAAAGAAGGGTTTATATCTGTATAAATACTTGAAAAATTGGATTTACATACTATTCCTCTGAAATTTGAGGCATTTTCGAAGTATCCATGGGATGGTACTACTTGTTTAATTATTTTGTGTTTATCACATAATTCGTTACAGAGTTCAGAAAGTGATTTTAATTGAGTTTCGGAGTACACATCCCAAAAATAATAGTTTCTCCAATTACGGATATGAGGTTCTCCCCTATATGGGTCCCCAATCCAATTATAAAGTACACCGGTAATGGTATCCTTATTCAACCATCCTAAGTTCTCAATAGCTATTTTAATCTGTTTTTTGTCTACGTGAGGGTCGTTAAATGTGTTGGAACTGTGATTGGTATCAAACAATTGATATATTACACCTAATTTGGATACGACATAATGTGGTATATCTTCATATTCACCATTTAATCGATATTTGATTTTACCTAAAAAATCATCCATTCTTCTTTGGGTGTCGTATAAAAATATTTGTGTCTTTTTAGATTTTTTTTTGGTGATCTTTAAATCCACATTATCTAGAATTTCTACGCCTTGAACTAACATTTCTTGTAATTACTTTCTCTACTTGAGATTGTTGTGGTGTGATTATTTCTTCTTCGGACGTTGGTATTATTGTTTGATTATTTTCCAAATCATATATTACTTGATTTGGATTAATATCGTCAGATTCCCAATATAAAGTTTCTTCTTTAGAGTCTATTAATTCTAAGGTTGGTGTTTCCTCCTTTTGGGAGGGTGTATCTTCTGTTATTAACAAATCCGATACCTCCGTTAACACCTCCAATGTTGGAATTAGGGACTCTTCTAATTTTTTTTTTCATCATCTTGTTCGGATGATGTGTTTTCGTCATTCTCATAGTGTAACCCCTCGTTCCCATTCTGACCTATAATGTCCATTCTTTGGTTATCCTCTTCGAATGATTTTACCGGTTCCTCATTTATAGGTTTGAGGTTGTCGTTTAATTCTTCGTCTGTGACAAATGGTTCAGGAACTTGTTCTTCCCAATATTGTTGTTCAAGTTCTGGTGTCCAATTGTCTTCTTCTTGGAAAATATTCCCCATATTTGGTTCTATGGTGGAAAAATTTTCATTTATTTCTTCTTCGGTTGGATCTTCTTGTAAAAAATTCTCAATTTCTTCTTCTGTAAAGAAAGATTCTTCGTCTTCTAAACCATCCATTAATGTATCGTCCCAATCAGATACTTCATCATCCTCTGACCTATCAAATGTTTCATCGTATAAACCCAACTCTTCGTCATTTTTCATCATCTCAGTTAGAATCTCATGTCTTTCCTCTTGTGTTGGTTGAGCAACAAAATCGTCAATATGTGTGTGCTTTTCTCTTATCTCATCAGAATATCTTTTTGCCGCCTCTTTTAACTTTTCATTTGGTGGGGGTGGGTTTAATAATACCTCTTCAAGCTTCTTTAAATCGTCTTCAGATAACTTTAATCTTGATTCTTCTTCAATAATATCTTTTGTTTTATCTTCTTTTATTTCGACCTCTTCTTCTTTTTTACCATCACCTAAAACCAATTGATTAAATGCGATAACCAATGCAATCGCCAATGGATCGAATACGATAACAATTAAAAATATAAAAAATTTTACAACACTATTCAAACTCATACCAAAGGCGTCAGCAACAAATCTAAAACCACCAACTTCTCTCTCCAATTCAATGTTGTTATTTTTAATATCGTTTATATATCCATTATACGATACAATTGAATCTTGTAAAACATTTATTTTTTTATTAATGGTATTTGATTGTCTATCTCTATTATCAACCGAACGTAAAAGTCTACTGTTCACATTACCTTTAGTTATTAAACTATTTTGTGTTGTTGATAGATCTTTTTGTTGTCCTTGTAATGTTGCAATTTGTTGATTACTATTATCAATTTTATTTTGCCATACTTGTATTTCTCTAGCAACTTGATCTAACTTGATATTTTGTTGTTGGAAGGCATTTGACAAATAACCGAATATACCGGCCGAGGTTATTACCATAAGTATAACAACTGACGCGGTTAAATACCATTTATTAAAACCTTTGATTGTGTCCCATTTTTGTTTAAGGTATGTTGCTGTTACTAATTTAGCGTATTCTAATGAACCAGCCATTACCATTACTGATATTGACGCACCCGCAAATAGGATACCCAATCCCGTTATTGAAAAATAAGCTGCACATCCAGCAATAACAATTGCCGAAACACCAACCAAATATTTTAACCATTTATCCATGTCTTATAAATAGTTTAATAGACCAAAACTCTCATTTCTAAGTTTCTTTATTGCCTTGTCACGTAATTGTCTAATACGTTCCTTTGTACATCCATATTCTTCACCTAAGTCCTCTAAGTTCGATTCAATACCTGTAAGACCGTAATATCTCTCGATAATTACTCTTTCTCTTTCATCTAAAACACTTAACATAGCTGCAACTTTTTTCTTGATCTCCTCAGGTGAATTCATAATTGCATCAGGTCTTTCAGCTTCTTTATTGGGAATTATATCAATTAACTGATCTCCGTCCTCATTAATTTCTCTATACAATCCAATTGTGTAAGGTAATCCACTTGATACGGGTTCTTCACTATTATTAATAAAGAAATTATCTTCTTGACTTAATTCTTCTTTTTTAGATTTTTGAGACTCCTGAACTAAATTTGATGGGAGACGTATTGTTCTCGCATTCTCATTTAATGATGCCATAATCGATTGTCTAACCCACCACACCGCATAAGATATAAATTTCAATCCACTTGTTGGGTCAAACCTTTCAGCCGCTTTCATTAAACCAATGTTACCTTCGGATATTAAATCCAAAATGTCCATTCCTTGATTTTGAAACATCTTCGCAACTGATATAACAAACCTTAAATTACCAACAACTAACTCATCATATAAAAATTTCTTTTCATGTTTAGTTGTGTTCTTATCGTTTAATCTTATGAAAATTTCTTCTTGTCTCTCGTGTGATACAACCGGTATTCTACGGATATCTTTTATATACTGTTGGATTTCCTCTGTGTTGTTTAAGATAGATTTTTTCATGAATTTGGTGTTTTAAGTTGTATGTATAAAAATAAGTAAAAAATATCACTTTTCAAAATTGTCTAGGAACTTTTTTTCCTCTTCCGTCAGACTTTCTACTCCATATAGATCAATTTTATCTAATACGTTATCTAACTCTAAATCAACTTTTTGTACTTCCGTATATTTTTCGTACTCAACTTTAATCATAAGAGGATCCGAAGGTGAACCTTTAAAAATAAAGTCACTAATAACTTCAGGTAGAAATACAGAAACTAATGAATTTTTTTCAATTAAAAAATAAAATTTTACACTATCGTTTTTAGATAAGTTATTAATCTCTTCTGATAATGTGGCGTGATCATCATACGACTCAAATAAAACTATTACATTTTGGTTATTTTCTATCACATATCTAACCGATAGTATGAAGGGTGATTTACCTAAAATATCCAAACAAAAAAATTCAATATCTTGCTGGTCATCAAAAACCCCATATATAAATAACAAATATGATATCATATTATTTGGAGTTGGTTATTTTTTTCTTTTAATTTTCCAATATGCTCCTCCTCCAATAAACGGTGATAGACTACCATTAGTACCTCGATCATCAACCCTATTTGTTACACCAACACCTAATCTATACATATGTCTATCATCTTTATTTTTAAATAAAACGCTAAGACCTACTATATTGATAACATTTGGTTTATCAAATTTAGCATCCAAACCGACATAAAATTCATTTTGTCTTGGTATGGGGGTGTACATCGTATCTCTAATTATTTTTTGTTTGACATCACTTTTAAATGAACGACCTATAATTCTATTATTTGATATTGTATCAAATAAAGTTACTGTCCCTATGTTACTTGGTAACTTAAGAACATCTTTTTTAAATATTTTCTGTCCAATCGCATTTAATATCGCATTAGTATCTATTGGGTTATTAATAGCCACGGTATCATGAACCGCGTATGGTACTGGTTTCTCAATTACAACTTCAACAGGAACTTCTACCTCAATAGGAATTTCAAATCCTACGGTATCGTGAACTGGCACCTCAAATCCAACTGTATCATGTATTGTAACCGTTCTATTTGGTATGATACCTTTGGGGTTAAGAAATAGTAAAATAGATAGTAATAATAATATTAATATTATTATGTGTCTGATGTCAAAAATTTTCTTCATAATTATTTAAGAAGGTATAATGATGTCATTATTATTCCTGCAAACGACCCAACCTTATAGAAAAAAGTTTTTCTTCTTTGTCCTTTTAGTTCTTTTAATAGACTTTCAGATTTTTGTCTTTCTAAACCAAATTGTTCGTCTTTCTTAGTAATGATCAATTCAAGGTTACCAATTTTTTGGTCTTTTAATTGATCCTTTTGCTTAAATAAATCAATTTGACTATCCTTGAAAAGGATTATAGAATCTTTTTGTTTATCTATTAATTTTAAACCGTCATAACGAAGTAAATCTTGGTACACCAATCTCGCTACTCTTGTTGGTATAGTAACTTTGGCAGTATCTAATACTGTAATTTTAGTTGTATCTGTTTGTGAATAACTGCTCAAGCTCAATATTACCAATAGTGGTAATAGAATTAACTTTTTCATCTGTTTCGGTTTTAATTAAGGTTATGTTCTTTGTTACATTATTGACACTATGTCCAACTACTTCGATATCTTTATCAATAGTAACGATTTGTTCAGAAATTTTATTGTTTTCGATCTGAACGGAATCTATTTCTTTTTGGATAGATTCAATTTTTGCATTATATCCAGCAACATCTGTTTTAATACCTTGACTTTGGAATATGGTATATCCCGCCAAACACGCAATCAAAACTAATAGGATATTTGTTTTATTTATCTTCATATCTATGTTTTATTATAAATATGAAGAAAGGGGGTTTTATCCCCCTTTTACCTTATTTCTTCTTTTTACCCACGATTTCGTCGATGATACCGTAGGAAAGTGCTTGTTCAGCATCTAACCATAGATCGCGAGTTGCGTCGTTTTTAACTTGTTCTGCCGGTTTTCCACAATACCCACCTAATAATTCAAATAGGATATTGTTTACTTTTCTCCACTCAATCATGCTGATTTCTGCGTCTTGGATGTTTCCGACTGCGCCTCCTGATGATTGGTGTAACATGGTTTGGGAGAATCTCAACGAACCTCTTTTACCTTTGGTTCCAGCCCCTAATAGGACTGAACCCATCGAAGCTGCCATACCCGTATTGATGGTTCTAATGTCTGATTTGATATAATCCATTACATCTACCATAGAAAGACCCGATTTAACCGATCCACCAGGACTGTCGATGTGCATTGTGATATCATTAGTATCAATACTATCCAAGAACATTAACTGAGCCTGAACAATGGTCGACATATGATCATCAACCCCACCCGCAACCCAAATGATGCGTTCCATCATCAAACGTGAGAACACGTCCATAACGGTCACATTTAAGCTTCGTTCCTCTAAGATGTAAGGAGTTAAACTGTTTTCTACTCTTTGATTGTAATAGTCCAATTTCAATGAACTAATACCCTTGTCTTTTGCGTAAAGACCAAACTGTTGGTAATCTTTCGGTGTCATAAATTTAGTTTATGGGACAAATATAATTAAGATATTTGAAACTAAGAAATTTTTGTTGTGATAAAATCCACAGAGGATACATTCTCTTCTTTTTTAATCATGATGATGTTATCCGACCAATTACGTATTAAAGAATTATGTGATATGACAAGAATGTGGTCAAAGTAGTTTTTAATCTTTTTAAAGAACTCACCCACCATTTCAAGATTCTCATCTGCAATCTTACCGAATACCTCATCCATAACCACAATGTTAGGTTTAGGTAATGAAGATATCTTTGTCAATACACTACGAAGTGCTAATGAGGATATTGTTCTTTCGTAACCAGATCCTGCATTAAGAGGTTTAACAATACGGGTCTCAGTATCTATCATAATAAATTCAACCTCATTCTTATCGTTTATATTCATCTCCAAGATGAAGTGACAACTATCAACCAACAAACGATACAATTCTTGATTGATTAAAGGAATCATATTTTTAAGAATTATCTTGGATATTCCGTTTTTACCATAAACGGTTAAGTATATTTTAAAAACCGCAGATAATTCTTCCTCGGATGTAATCTTTTTAATCAACTCATCATTAATACCAATCTTCTCATTCATGTTTGTAATGTTATTGGTATGTTTTTCGATATTGGTATTTGTCTGTCTAATGTCTCCGTTTGCGGTTTCTATTTTAGTTTTAAGAGCAATTACTTCCGCATCAATCTTTTGGTTCTCTTCAAGTTTCTTTTTATTACTTTCGTAATTATCTAATCTTTTTTGTTTACCATCAATCTCTAATTGTTTTTGTTCTACCTCTAACTCATATCTCTCCTTACGAAGTTTATTTCTTTCGTAACTTTCAAATTCAGTTTTTAATTTATCAAACCCTTCTGATTGTTCCCTTAATAAATCAAATTGAATTTGGTTTAATTCCATCTCTTTAATAATATCTTCAATTTCCTTTTTAATCTTTTCAATCTCATCCGTATGATCTACTTCATCTAACGCCCTATTACAAGTTGGACAAACTGTTCCTTCTTCAAATTGTTTAATTAATTTTTCTCTTTGTGTTTTTTCATACTTGTATGCAACATCAATTCCTTGAAGGTTGGCCATCTCACCTCTTAACTCTTTGTGTTCTTCTTCATTATAGAATTGTGATGGTTCAATAACATTAACTCCGTCAGCGTTTGTCTGACTAAGGTTTCTTTGTTTAGTTAATTCGTCAACTTCTCTTTGTAATAAAACTGGATTAGTGTTGATGAGTTCTTTATCAACATCGTTGTTTCTTTTTAAGAATACTTCGTCTCTTTTCTTTTCTAACTTCTCTAAATCCTTTTCAAACTTACCTAATTCTTTTGTAAGTCTAACAATTTCACTTTCAGAATTAATTATACTTTCTTTATATGTATCATTATCAGTTTCTAAACTAACTTTGTTGTATGTGTTGGACACTAATTTTTTAGACCAGTCATTATACATCTCCTTTGCAATTTCTTCTTTTGCTTTAAGACTTTCTAAACCCATGAACTTTGTTAATATCTGTCCACGAGCCGTCGGTTTAGATTCGATAAGTTCTTCTAAGTTATAACCTGTAGTTAAAATAGTTGATAAAAAATCTTCTTGTGTCCCAATTGCCGAAGATATAAATGCTTCTGTTTCTCTTCTTTGTTCACCTGATAAATTTACAATAGAACCATCTTCCGATTTCTTAAAAAATTCTAATTCATTCTTAACGGTGTATTCACCTGACTTACCCATCTTACGAGATGTCTTTCTTTCAATTACATAATCTTCACCATCGATGGTAATTTCACCGCGGACACTTACGTCATTCTTATCGGTAAATCTATTAAAGATTTCTCCGTTAGTTTTTGTTTTAGTTGTTGTATTAAAAAATAAAAACATCAATAGATCTACCGAAGATGTTGATTTACCACCAAAGTTCTTAGGGGTAGATTCAATTACTGTGATACCATCTAAACCAGTAAAGTCAATAACGTTATTATCTCCGAATGATAGAAAGTTAGAAAACTCAACTTTTCTAATATACCATTTATTATATCTGACTTTATTTTCATTTAACTTATCTATTTGAGAATTTACTTTATTGTCTAATCTTTCCATTAACTCCTCCTTAATGA
>Ga0247723_1000767_pt1 | contig 20573 bp, 15 predicted proteins | sample MSEWelMarce5H_FC_FD_189079 | JGI IMG/M metagenome (GOLD analysis project Ga0247723, IMG submission 189079) | Subsurface sediment microbial communities from gas well in West Virginia, United States - MSEEL Well Study Marcellus 5H_FC | ecosystem: Environmental > Terrestrial > Deep subsurface >... | reverse complement strand
ATTTTTATATATTATTTTAGATTATGTATTGTAATAATCTAAAATAATCTAAAAGGTCGCCTTTGCTTCCATATAGTTATTAATATTTATTGAAAATATTATATTTATAATGAATATTTAGCGTCTTGTAGTCATATGCGACAAACGCCCACCCGAAGATACACCACCCGACATTACACCAAAACCTTTCATTTTTGCGTATGTTTGTTTATCATATTCTTTCGTCATAGGCATATCACCAACATTAGACAACATTTTCTCATTCATAGTCCCACCAACTAAACGAACATATTGAGATGATTGAATAGGGTCTAATGAACCCATCGCTTTTGCGTCAATAACCATTTGCTTTGTAAGTATGCCCGTGTATAGAGAACTTGAACCCGCAATTGTAGTCATAACGCCACTATTACAAGCAATTACAACAATTTCACTATTAGTAATATCCGCACTTGTATAATTCTTAACATCAATAGTGAAGGAAAGATTATATGAACCGAGAGAACCATTTGAGAGGTAAGATGGTAAGGATAAATCCATAGCGGGAGATAAAACTAACAGCGAACCAATTGTAGGCATAGTAGCAACCGAAGCACTTGTCGCAGACGCAGTAGCGGATTTTTGAACTTGTCCCGAGAATGCCTCCCACGATTGTTGCGAACCATTTTTGCGAGATATTCTATATAATTCTTGCTGTGAAGCAGTTGATAATAAACCACTAACATTATTTAAATTAATTTTAATATTTTGAATAGCAAGGAAACCCGATGCCTCATAGTATTTTAAATCTTGAATACGCTTTCTTACGCTTATTAAAAAGTAATCGGGCAACTGATTTAATGTTATGTTATTAGCAGTTAAAGTTGTAGTAGGCGAAGCAGACGCAGTTAGAGTTGAATTAATTGCTGTAATATAACGGGGAAGGTCTAAATATGGAACAACATTTCTCGCCTCAATTCTGTCTTCGGGTTGCGAAGAAATGAAATTGACTAACATTTCGCAGTCGGGGAAAACTGATGATGTATTATTAGTAGTATCAGTAGGAACACTAATACCACCTTTAATAGAGGTTAGAGTATATCCACTATTAGCAGAAGTCCAAAAGCGTCTAAAAGCACTATCAATATTAAAATTAAAATTAATATTTGAAACGCCGACTAATGCTTGTGAGTTGAACTCGGGCGAACCATACAAAAATGGAGATAAGCAGAAAATAGGTTCGCATACCTCTATTTGAAGTCCAATAGTGAAAACATCAGTAGTCCCCGAAGATAATAATGTTTTTGAATTAGTTGAAGGAGAAACTAATCTATTAATACCCATTATTTTAATAGGATGTGTCCCACGAGGATTATAAGCGGGATTGTAATTTGCTTGCTGAAAATTAGCAAGAGGATTATTGTTTCCAGTTGTAGAAATATCACCAAAATTAAAATAATAATTATCTAACAAATGAGGAGTCATACCATTATATTTAGAAACCTCCTCTTGTGAAGTCATAGCAAGAATAGAAGGGAGAACATCTTGCGAATTAACCGAAACGGAAGTATTGTTAATTTGAGCGGTTGCGGTTTGAAATAACTGATTGAGGCAAAATGGAGCGGGGGCATCTTTCTCACCTAACGCCAAAGCATAAGAACCCGAAGCAACACCAGTAATTTCCATAGTAAAATTGATTTTTGTTTTAATTAGAACCTCACGATTCACCAAAGTATTTTCACTTGGAACATTAACATTAAAAGTAATACTTGTTGAATTAGGAGAAATGGCGGGGAATGACTGATAATTAACGGAAGAACCTCCCGACATTACAGCATAAGTTAATTGCGAAGTTATACCAGCGATGCGACTATCTTTGATTAAAGCGGTTTTGAAATCAGCACTCATTTTTTATATATATTAATAATATAAATATATATAAATTATTCTAAACAATACTAAATATTATAATTTTAAATCCCTCATACTCATATTCGCAAATTGTAAAGTTTTTGTTTCACCTAATACAACCTTTTCAAATAATATTTTAATTGATGCTGTCCCTCCATTTGTAAGTTGAAAAGGGATTAACTCACCAGTTTTTAATTGATAAAAAACATTAATATCTATTTGGTTTAATGGTTGATTACCAGTTAAAGTTATATATCTATATTGTCCGCTTGGAACATATAAAAGATTTGGTCTATAACCTTGCTGATTAGTCATTAAATCAGTAATCATTAATAAATGTTGAGTTGTATTACGCTCACTATCGGGAGTATATGTATCTTTATTATTTTTATTTTTAGATGCTGATTGTTGATTTGCTATTATAGGCAAAGTATTACTGATAAAAACAATACTATTAATCGGGGTCATTAAATCAATTGAACTCCATTCTTGCTCCGCTTTAATTATATAATCTCTATAAGTCATAATAGAAGTAGGAGGAACATTTGGAGTAAAATTATTATAATAGTTATAATTTGGATTATTAAAAACAGAATTAGATTTAATCCAATTAGTTAAAAAAGAAGGTTTAAATATTAATCTATAAACCTCATCAATAGAAGAAGTAAATCCATCATAAGCAAGTAATTTTTCTGATAAATAAGGAAATGTTGAAATTAATGTATAAAAATTAGGAGAAACACCTAAACCAAAAGTAGCAAAAAAATCACTACCATTATAAGTATTTCCACTACCAATTGATATAGGAAATCTATATGCGTTTCCAGTAATATTAAAATTATCTAATGTTATAAATTGAGGAGAAACATATATATTAACTTTTTGTGATGCTTCGTCCCATTCAAAAGTAGGCGGAAAAACCCAATTATCAATTTGATTTTTTAAAGCGTTGCTTTCTGCGGGTGTATAACCATCGCTATAATCTACTGCTCCATCTAATATAGAATTATAACCATTACTTAATGCTTCATTTACTATTACATCAAAAAAATAAGAGTATGAATAACAATAAAAATATTCATAATTTATATGCTTTCCATCTTTATATTCTTCAAAAGTCGGTTTATAAACATTAGGATTTTGCGGTTTCCACGCAATATATCTATGAGTATTATATTTTGGAACGTCTTGAAAACCAGTATGGAAATATTCATAATATATTTCATAAGCGGTTGCTACATATCTACTTTCATCGTGTATATTACCATTAGGGTTAGGAGATACATTTTTATCTGTATTTGGTTGAATAATTAATACGGGCATATTTGGAGTATCAATTTGAAATCTTACAACGCTCATTTTATAATCTCCCGTATTGTTTATAATCGGTGTTTCAGTTGTTTCTATAAATCGGGCGGGTGTATCTGTATTTCTTCCTATATTATGCTGTAATATATCGTAATAAACTCTATCGGGATTATTTGCTTGTTTAAAATCGTTTGTTTGCGACATTTATATATATAATTATTTATTATTATTTTTATATATATTTAAACTAAATTATTTCTTATTCTTTATTTTACCTCCTTCCATTTTTTTCTTATTATAAAGTTCTATAAATCTTTCTTTCTTTTGCGGTGTTAATGATGCTAATCTCATATTTAATTCAATTTTATTTTTATATTTAGGCACTCCATAACCCATTTGGTTTAATATTTGGTATAAATCTTCGTGTTCTATTTCTAAAATTAATTTAAAAAAATCATCTACTTTCTTTGGTTCTTCTTTCTTCTCTTCTATTACCATTTTAATATTTTGTGGTTTAGTTAATTCTTTTTTTGGTCTTCCTTTCTTCTTTTCCATTTTATTATATACATCACCCGTAAGAAATGCTCTTACATCTTTTTCTTTTTCGGGTTTTTTATCTACTTTACTTAATATTAATGGTATAAGTTTATTATTTATTAAATCCTCATCAATTTCGTATAATGGTTTTTCTTCGCCTTTATATTTAAATATTTTTTTTAACATTTTATAATATATATCTTCACCTACAAAATTAATAGGTATATCTTCTAAAAACTTTTTTAATGGTTTTACTTCATCTAAACTCTTCTTTTTTGGTTCTTCAATTGTTATTTTAATATTTTGCGATTCTTCTTTCTTTTCAATTGTCTTCTTTTTTGGTAATACTTTTTCTATTTCAATTTGTTTTTTCAATAATTCTCCTTGTTTTTTTAATTGTTTTTTCTCCTTTAATTGTCCCTTTTTAATTTTTTCATATTGCTCTATTTCTGCTGGATTTTCTCTATTATATAAAAAGTCAGTCTTATTTACATCTAAATATACATTTAAATCATCTTTAATTAATTTTAAGCATATCATTCCCGTTGATGTTTCCATTTCTTTAATAAGTGATTTATCTTGTGTGAATCCTCCATCTATTTTAAAAACTTCGTGAGTTGGTAAATATTTTGCTAATTGTTTTCTAAATATATCAAACTTCGGCAAATTACCATCTCTTAAATATCTATCGCTTATTATCATACATAAAACTCCGCCTTCTCCTAACATATTAAACGCTTTTGCTACAAAATCTATATCGTGATAGACTACATCTTCTTTTTTTGCTAATTTTGTTTCTTTATCAAAAACTATTCTCTGTGTTCTTATATTAAATGGCGGATTTCCTAATATGTAATCATAATTTACACGGGCATTTAAAGTCATAAAATCGCAATTGCTCCATTTAATATTATCTATGCCTTCAAAATATAATTGCCCTATTGTGAAAAATGTCGGGTGTAATTCATTACAATCTATAAACATATTTGCTCCTAACGGCATATTTACTAAACCTCTAATAACATTACCTATTCCCGCTGTTGGTTCTAATATTTTTAAATCTGTTCTATTATCTTCTTTTATTCCACTATAATTTATTAATAATTCTACTTCGCTTTGCGGTGTAAAGTTTGCTTGAAAAGTTGTAATTATTTGCTTATCAATTCCTCCTAATGTTTCTAATATTTTTGTTAAAGGTTTTCCTTCTTTTATCATTTTTCTAATCTTATCTTTATCTATATTTATATCTTGTTTAATTTTTTCTTCTGTAAGGTCGGGATTTCTATTTAGTTTATATTTTGTATCACTACTAAATCTCTGTAATCTCATATTAACTTCTTTAATATTTTTTTCATAAAAATCTTTATACATTTGCCTCTTCATTTTAATTTTTTCCTTATTTGTAAGGTCGGGGATTTCTAATAATGCTTCATTATAAGTTTTTATAAAATCATTATTTTCATTATCATTTACCTCTTCAAATCTCGGTTGTGCTAATAATAATTTTTCAAATCTATTAATGCCTTCTTGTTTATTAAACATTAAATTATATAATCTTATATCGGGTGATTGTCCGTATAAATTACCATATTTATCCATTCCTTCATAAGTTATAAGTTCTTCTCCATCTTTATTAAGTTTTTTCTTTTCGGGATATAATAATTTTTTAATTCCATTATTCATAACTTTATCTGCTTCTTTAAACCATTCATTATCATCATCATCATCTTCTTCTCCTCCTTTAACTCCTACTAATAAATGAATATTTACTATACTTTTACTTCCTTTTTTATGACTATCTAATCTTAACGCTCTTGCTATAATTTGCTCTAAAATTGCGTAATTCCAGTAAGGTTCATTTATTATAACATTATTAGTTTCTTTAAATGAAATACCTTCTTTTATAGATAATGTAAAAAATAAAACATTTATTTCATTAGTATTATATTTATCCATAACTACTTTCTTTTCTGTTGCTGATAAACTACCATCTATTACGCCATATTTTAACTCTTTAAAATCTTTATTTATAATTTTATATAATGGTTCTAATGTATAACCTTTAAATTGACTATAAATTATTGTTTTCTCTTTTTTATGTTTTCTTAAAAAGTTTATTATCCATTTGCCTTTTGCTACTATTGATTGATTCCGTGAGTTCATTAAATACGCATCTTTTTCGGGCAATTTATTTAGTAAATCTTCAAAATCATTATTCATTAAACCATCTTTTAATTGTTTATAAGTATATTCATTATTTATTACAAAATCATCATCGTCCAAGTTTTCTTCTTTCATTTTTTTAAGCATTTGTTTTGCTTTATAAGGGGTCAATTCATACGCTTCTGTTGGGTCATAAACAACCTTTTCAAAATGATATTTTGTTGATGGAAACTCTTTATTATCTTCACTAATTTTATAATAACTAATTAAACCTTGATAATATTGTTTAAATGATGGAGGGTCTAAAATTAAAGTTTTTAAATCATCTATTTTATGCTTATATAAAGGTGTTTTTTTATAACCTATTGATATAATCGGTTCTAAATCATATTGAGAATTAACAAAGAGCGTTCCAGTCATAAAAATAGTTCTTAAAAACTTATTTTCATTTTGTAATAATGTAATACCTAATTTTGTTCCTACTAATGAAAAGTTTTCTGTTTTCTTCCATTTTCTCGCACTCATTTTCTCTGTAATCGCCATAGTGTAAAAGTTCCTTAAATTGTGTATTTCATCTACTATTAATAAACTATTTGGTTGAAATATTAAATCAGTATTTAAAAATTGTTGATATGATACAAAGTAATATATATAATCTCCATTATCATTTTTTCGGTTCGGGTCAATTCCTCTTCTATACATTTCTTTAATTGTTCCAAAAACTAATGAGGCGGGGACTAAAAAATAAACGCTACTATTAGGATTTAAAACTGCGAATTGTTCCGCACAATTAACAGCAATCATAGTTTTTCCACTTCCTACTCCGTAATATAAAATTACGCATTCTTGCGATGAAACGCTCCAATCTTCAATAAACTTCTTTTGATATTCTCTATAATAATTAGGGTTTTTCTTTAAAAACTTATCAAAAGCGGTTTTATCTTCATCATATTCATAAACTTCGGGATTTAAAAATACTTCATCTTGCGTTCTTAAAAACTTATTTAAGTTTAATATATCATAAGCATCAAAAGATTTAACTTTTCTCTTTCTTTTTGCTCCCGTTTCATTATCTTCTAACGCATCTGCTAATTTATTAGTTAATTTTTCATTTTCTAATTGCGTTTTTGCTACTAATGCTTTCAATTTATTCATTTCTGCTAATTCTTCTTCGGTCATCGCTCCTCCTACCATTTTTGTTCCATTTTCACTATTATTAATATTTTCAAATAATTTCGCCATTTTTAATATTTTGCTATTTTGTTCTTTTATGCCTTCGCCTTTTGTATATCCTATTGCTACTGCTCCTCCCGCTAAACTACTATCTATCATTTGTGATGCTGTTGATGCTACTACTGATAATGGTGCTGATAATGGTGTATAACTTAATCCGTCTAATGCTGTTCCAAATGCTAATGCTAATGCTTTATTATTATTCATATTATTTAAATCTACTCCCGTTTCTTGCGACATTTTATTTCTTACTGCTTCCATTCCTAATTCATCTTCTCTTTGTTTTACTAATGCTTCTGCTTCTGCTAAATATATATGGTCTGCTGGTTTCCAAAACGGCAAATACCATATTCTTTTTCCGTCTAATACTTTCTTCGCTTCTTCTTTAATTCTCATAGTTTCGGGGAGATTAGCAAATCCACTATATAACATTTTAGGCAATAATTCTATTCCTCCTCCTTCCATTTCTAATATTTCTGTTTCAGTTGCTTTTGGTGCTGTTTTTCCTTTAATAGTTTTTTTTGGTCTTATATTTAAAAGAGAATGGTTTTTTTTTTCCTCTGCGGTCATAAATAAAGGGACATTTATTCCTTTTCCTACTAATTCTTTTATAAAATCATTACTCATTTCTCCTTTATGTTTATTAAGGAGATTTGCTAAATCTTGCCTTGTTAATGTTTTAAACTCACTTTTTATAAGATTCTCGTGTTTAATTAGTTTTTTATCTATTAATTTAGATTTTTCTTCCTCTTCTTTTTGTTTCTCTTCTTTTTTTTGTTTTTCATATTCTTTTTGTTTTATACTTGTATAAGTTTTTATAAATTGCCTCTTTTTTTCATCGGTGTTAAATGTTGCGTTTAATCTTATAGATAAATCTATATTATTACTATATTTAGGGACTTTATAACCTAATATATCAAATATATCTTTAACCATATTTGGTTTTAAACTAAAAATTATTGCGTTAAACTCTTTTGTTGTTTCCTCTTCTTTTTTTGGTTCTATTACCATTTTAATATTTACGGGTTCTTCTTTAACCTTTTTTGGTCTTCCTCTTTTCTTTGGTTCTTCTTTCTTTGGTTCTTCTTTAACCTTCTTTGGTCTTCCTCTTTTCTTTTTTGTCGCCATAATATCATCATATTCTTTTAATAATTTTTCTGCTTTTTTTTCAAGTGTTTTAGATGTTGTTTTCATTTTCATTATAATTAAATCTTGCCCTTTTTCATTATAATTTTTTATTCTATTTTTTGTATAGTTTATATCATAATTAATTTTCTCATTATTAGTTGTTTTATATACTTTTCCTTTATCCATTTTCTCTTTTTGTTTTAGTAATTTTTCTAATACTTTTTTTAATTCTTCTAATGACTTCTCTTTTGGCGGTCTTCCTCCGCCAGTTAAATCTTCGGTTGCTTTTGGTGCTGTATCTAATCCTAATTCTTTTTGTGCTTTTTCTAATAATGTTTGTTTAATACTTTCGCCCAGTTTTGCTCTTGTTTTTTTCCCGAATGTTAATCTATCCCACGCATCGGCGGATGCCTCATTCATTTTTTTTGTCCTTGCTTTTTGTGCGTCTGTAAAATCAAACCACCCTCCTCCTTCTTTTATACCTATAAAAGTATCTCCTAATTTTGCTAATTCTGCGGGTTGATGTGCTTTATTTAAATCTAATGGATTTGCTGTTGCGTCTATTTCTACCATTTTATTAGGTCTTTTTTGTAATCCACTTAATAAACTAACAAAATCGTTTTTAACTTTTACATCAGTTTGCTCTTTTGGATTAGTTCTTAACATATCATAAAAACCTACTGCTTTATTATAAGTAATAATTTCTTTTATTGGATAATCTTTTTGTAATGCTTGTAAATACAACCCCGCTCGTGAATGCCCTATACCTATAATATTATCTGCTCCATATTTTTCTATTGCTTTTAATTGTCTTTCTTTATGTAATTTAAATGTTTTTGTATTTTTAACTGAACCGAATGCGAAATATTTAGCATTATCAATCCAGTCATCCGCTCCTACACTTCCTCTATGAACTACTATTACATCTTTATCATTAGAACCATTTTTAGTATAAACTTTTACTCTACTATCACTTAAAGGGGCATCAATAGAATATCCTTCGGGTGCGATTGATGTATTGCCTTTATAACTTAATTCTATAAACTCTTGTAATACATTTGCGGGAACTCCTAAACCTTTCATTTTTGCTTTTTTCGGCATTTATTTATAATATATTAAAATATTAATTATTAATTATATTTTTAATTTAAATATATTATTATATATAAATGGATTATGATGTTTCTATTGAAAAAATATTAAATAATATTAGACAAAATTGTATTGAAATGAATAAATATCATAAAAAAAGATATTTTGAATTATCATATAGTATTAAATATTATAGATTACCAGTAATTATATTTAATGGAATTAACAGCATAATAGCGGTTGGATTACAAAAATATATAAGTCAAGAAATATTGAGTTTATTAACTTCTTTAATTGCTTTAACTTGTTCTATTATCGGGAGTATAGAATTATATTTAAGAATACAAAAAAGGTTAGAAAATGATTTAATTAGTCAGCGAGATTATTATATATTAAGTATTGATATTTATAAAACATTAAATATATCTATTAAAAATAGACCAGTCCCCGCGAAAGAGTATTTAGAGAAAACTTATAATGTATATATTAAATTAATTGAAAATAGTGATGTTTTAAATAATAAATTAAATGATTTATTAATCCCTATTGAAATGAATAATAATGAAAACGGAATTGTTGTTTTAGAACAATCTACAACCGAATAATAATAATATAAAAATAATATAAATTGTTTAGATTTTAATTTAAAGAAATAATAATATATTATATATATAAAATGGTTGAACTTACTTTAAGCGAAATATTAGATAAAAAGAATATTACTGAAAGCAGTAAAAAATTATATATTTCTAATTTTAAGAGGTTAAATGATGGCGAACCAGTTAAGAACTTTAAGTTTATTTTAGATATAGAAAAGATTAAAAATAAAATAGAACATTTTAAACCTAATACACAAAGAAATTATATTATATCTATTACATCATTATTAAATGATTTAAAAAAAATAAATGAAAAAAAATATGGTAAAATATATAATGAATATTATAAACTTTTATTAGAGTTAAATAGTGATTTAAAAGATGCTACAAGTAAGACTCCTAATGAAAAAGAAAATTGGTTAAGTCAAGAAGAAATTAAAAATATTCATAATAGTAATATGACTATATTAGATGAGATAAAAAATAAGAGAATTATAACAGAATCACAATATAATAAATTATTAGATTTAGTTATTTTATCATTATATACATTACAACCACCCCGCAGAAATATAGATTATATGAAAATGAATGTTGTTAAGAAATATGATAAGGAATCACACGGAGAAAATGATAATTTTTTAGATTTATTCAATAAACAATTTGTATATAATAATTATAAAACAGCGGGAACATACAAGACGCAAAAAGTTAATATAAATGATGATTTATTTAACATTATAAAAGTATATTTAAAATATAAGAATATTAAAGATAATAATACACCTTTTTTAACTGATTATGAAGGCGAACCATTTATTCAAATTAATTCATTAACAAGAAAATTAAATAATATTTTTAATCAAAAAATAGGGTCATCTATGTTAAGAAAATTATATTTAACTGATAAATATAAAGATGTTATAGATGATTTAAAACAAGATGCGAAAGATATGGGAACATCAAGCGAAACTATACAAAATAATTATGTTAAAAAAGATTAATTTGTTTGTTTAAATATATATAATTTTAAAAATATAATATTATATATATAAAAATGGCGAGTAATTATGATATGGCGAGTAATATAGAGAATAGAAGCATACAACAAGCATTAACCAAATATAATATGCGTAATAATAACTATGATGAACCCGATTACTTTAAATACGGAAGAAAACCGATTATTAGAACTGATAGAGGAGATATGGCGATGAATAACAGAGCATTAGAGCGTAAAATTGGAGGAAGAATGAGCGGAGGAGCAGTTAGTAATGTTTTAAGTCAAATGGACGAAAGACCACGATTTATTACAAATAAAGACTTTATTAATCCACAAAGACCGACACCACCACAATATATTTTAAGCGGACAGAGAAACTTCGTGCCTTATTATAATATGGTAGAAATGGCGGAAATTAACAGCAGAACAAATGCTAATAATGTTTTAAGCGGAAGAGGTATTGATTTTAAGAAATACGCAAATCAAGCAAAAGATATTATAGGAGATAAAGCAAAAGATTTCGCAGTTAATCAAGGTAAAGAATTATTAAAAAAAGGAGCAGAATTAATGAAAGACCCCGAAGTAAAACAAATAGCACAAGACGCGTTAAATGACCCCGAAGTAAGAAAGGCAGTTGGTAAAATATTAACTGATGTTAAATCTTATGTAAAAAAGGGAGGAAGTTTTAAAAAGGGAGCGGGTATATGGTCGGCATTAGGTAAAGCGGGGACAACAGCATTAAGCGTTGGTTCAAAAGTAGGTTCAACAGCAATTAAAGTTGGTTCAACCGCCGTAAATGTTGGAGCAAAATACGGGTCGCAAGGAGTAGCAATAGCAACAGCAGTAGCAAAAAATCCAGTAGTTCAAAAAATAGCGACTGATGTAGCAGAAAATCCACAAGTTCAAGAAGCGGTTGTTGGTTTAATAGCACAGCAAGTAGCAAAATTAGCACCAGCAAAAGAAGAAGCACCAGCACCCGAAGAAGAAACACCAGTAGAAGGAGGAGCAATTAGAAATAAAAAAGCATATATTAAAAAATTAAAGGCACAATATAAAAAAGGAGGAATGATGAGTTTAAAAGAAAAAATTAAAGAAAAACTTAAAGGAAAAAAAAATACAACACAGCAAACATTATCTCAATATGAAGATGATGATGATTTTTTTAAAGAAGATGAAGAAGAAGAAAAAATGTATAAAAAACTATTAAAAGAAAAAGCATCAGCAACAAAAAACCAAACGGGAACAGAGTTAAGTGATATGAGCGGAAGCGGAGCAAAAAGAGGAAAAAATAAAAGAGCATTAATAGTTAAAAAAGTTATGAAAGAACAAGGATTAGGATTAATTCAAGCAAGTAAATATGTAAAACAACATAATTTATATTAATATGTTTTAAAATATATATATTTTTTTAATATAATTATATATATATAAAAATGCCGACATTATATCCTTATGCGACTGATTATGTAGATGGAACTATTTTTGATAATATACAGAGGAGAATAGCACACACAGAAAACGCTGGAAGTTATAGATTAACTGAATATCCTATTGAAGATAAAACAAATGGAAAAGCAGATACGTATATAGAAGGTTTAACAGAAAACTTATTTTCTTTAAATACAAGTATTAATCAATATACGGATATGTTAAAAACTGATAGAGATTTATTAACTTATGAAACAACAAAAATGGAGAACATATCAGCATTAAAACAAAATGTAAAACAAAATATTAAAAATATATATGTAATAGATGGTGAATTAAGTAAGTTTGAGAGAAAATTAAAAGTTTTAAGAGAATATATACCTTATGTATCATTAACTAATTTTTTAGATTTTAGAACTATTTATGATACATATTTAACATCAGTAGTAGATTTAGTAGCGGTTGGAACTGATTTAATGGATTTTTTAATTGAAGATGGTTTAATTAAAACAAAAGGATATAGCGAAGTTTTTATAGATACAACGGGAGTAAATGAAGAAGATGAAACACCTTATTATAGGCGAAAAATTACTGATAAAATGTTAAAGAAAAAGATGGGTGAAATAGCAAAAAGACCCGATTTTGTATGGAGTATGGAATATGATGATGAAGAATTAGACGCAGAAGCAAATAGAGTTAATTTAATTAATCAAGCATTAGAAGAATTAGGAGAAAAAGATTATTTTTATAATCCAAACCAAAAAGAGTTTGAAGATGAGGATTATGATTTATGGTATGACCGAATGACTAATATATTTAATGAAAAAAGATTCATAAAACAAACACAACAAGCATTAAAGAAAGAAAGACAAAGTCAAGCAAATAGACAAGCAGATTTAGGTATTGACCCTATTTATGATGTAAATTATCCCGATTATGTCCCGTTTGTCCCCGATGATATAAGTTATGATGAAGAAGGAAATCCCGCTGAAATATTAGAACCCGAACAACCTACTATACAAATAAATACAAATCTAAATACAGAAGATAAGGAAATGGAAGAAATATTTAATGAAGAAAAGGAGATGTTAAGAGGTATTAAATTAATTAGTAATTTATTAAAAAAGATTAATGAACCATTTGCGAAATTATGGACTAAAATGACTAATGTTGTTATGAGTATAGATGAAACTATGATGTATATATTAAATAATTTTAATGTATATAGACAGCAAAAATTAGATGACCCGAATAATTTAAATATAGAAAAAGAGGGTTTATTAGATAATCCTTATGGAGTGAAAGGAGGCAATTTTACAAAAAAAGGTTATTGGGAAGAAAAAAGAGGAGGAAATACTTTATTAAGTGAATTAGTAAAAGGTTATAAAGATGGAAAAGTGGGTTATCAAAAAAAAGGAGGCGGAGTATGGGAAGAAATCGCAAGAGCAGAACAAAGTAAAAAAGATGGAAAAATGAATTATAATAATGGAGTTAGTTTAAAATATATTGGATTTAATCCCGAAGATAGACCAAAACCAAGAATGCTTCCACAATTGGAAGGCGGATATGCGGGATTATCTCATCCATCACGCCGAGAAATGGCGAGATATTATGGAAGCGGAGGAAGAAAATATATGTAATATTTGGACTTTCACCATTTAAAAAACCTATATTTTTATATATATTTTATTATGATAAATGATTTAGTTTTTATTTAGTATTTTTGGAAGAGAAGATATATGACTGACTTACACCCTTATACACCCTTACACCTTACACCCTTAAAAAAGTCTTATTTATATATAAAAAAAAATTAATCATTTCATCTCTAAAAAAAATGTTATTTTATCTCTTAATTTCTTTAAAAGGGTGTAAAGGGTGTAAGTTAGAAGAAAAAAAGAGAAAAAAAAGTAAAAGTCATTAGCATAAATGCTCTCATAAAAATTATAAATCAAAATTACACCCTTTTTTTTAGGGTGTAAGAAGGGTGTAAAGGGTGTAAGAAGGGTGTAAGTCAATTAATTATATAATTTTTTAATAAATATTATATAATTTAATACATTTATGATTTGGTTTTTAATTCTTCTATTAATTCTTTATGATTTATCGTATAGAATCTTTTATTTCCATTATTTCCTTTTGTTATGCTCTTAAACTTATAAAAACTTATTTTCATATGAAATGCTATTGGCGACATATCATAGTTATTATGAATACTATTTTTAAACCTTATAAAATCCTTATACATCTCATTATTATCTTTTTCCTCTATATATGTGTTGTCTATATCTATATATTCACTACATATATCTTCTAAAAATAATAAAACAATATTTCTTTGTTCTGCTGTTATTGCCTCATCATATTCGCTCTTTGGTATATCAAATTGAGTAATTGTTTTATTAATTGTTAAACTCATTAAGTATTTATAAATAAATAAACAAACATTTTTATCATCCGCATATTTAAAACCTTCTTCAAAATAAGTTTTATCGCCTACTTTATCATCACTACATCTTATAAATAAATCTCTTCTTTTGTTCTTGCTTGACGGGTCAGCATTATTAGTAAAAGTTATAAATCTATGATTACTATTAACTTCTATACCACTTTTATTTTTATCATTTATTATAATTGTTTTATCTGTGATGAGTGCTTTTTTCATATCATTAGCATTATAAAAATTACTTTTATTTGCTTCATTAAAAACAACTAAAACACTATCTTTCATTAAAGGATTAAAATTGCCGAAAATATCCCGTTGCGGATTTGTTGTTTCAAATACTTTTTTATTACCCATTATGGTTTTTAAAAAATGTAAGAATAAACCTTTCCCCGCTCCTTCAACCGAAACAAATATTAACTCCATAGTTTTAATTTCTGTGTATTGAAACATTTGTGCTAACCATATTACAACAAAAATATATAATTCTTCATTATAATTAACTAATAAATTAATATGATTTAAAAAATATTCTAAACCTTTTTTATTGTATTCATAATCATCATCAATTTCTTCGTGATTTAATATTTCCCATTTTTCCCATAAATTATAAACATTTTTAGGGCATTTGCTTTCATCTACATAAATCCCGACTTTATCATATGTTCTTGCGTTTGCGTCTTTTAACCATTTATCTATAAATGAAATAGATGTGTATTTATCAACTTGGAAATAATCCGCATAAAAGTTCATATATTTAGTTATAAAGTCAGTTTTATTATACTGATTCCCATTACAATAAAAATTAACATCAACTTTACAATTTTCTTTTTCAAAATCTTCTCTTATCTTTTCATATTGAGTTTTCTTTTCCTTTTTTTCTGCTTCATAATCGGGGGGCATTATTATAGGACTTTCTATTGTTTTAAAAGAAAACTTAATATTCTTATGAATTGTATATTTTGCTACAAGTTCGCTAAAATATTCTAATAAATCCTTTTCTGCTTTTAAATTATCATCATTATATAAAACAAGACCATCAAACATAAGAGCAAATATTTTTAAGTTTAATGTTTTACATTTAGTTATAAGTATTTGTAATATTTTATTTTCTTCTATACATAATATATGATTTAAAAACTTCCCTTCTAAATTATTCGCATCTTCTTCATCTATATATTTTAGTATATGTTGGAAATCATCTATTTTTATAAGGTTTTCTCTAATTTCATACATTTCATTTTTAAATCCTTTTAACCATTTATATTTAGTCGGGATTTTTTTGTTATGCGAGTTCATCATAATTAATACTTTCTCTTTTGCTTCTCCTTTTGTTATGTCTTCTGCTTCCATAATATCTTCTAAAATCTTGCTTCTATTATTTACATAATCACTTAAATAAGGACACGCTATATCGTGTTCTTTACATACATTTAATAAAATAGTAGGGTGAGCGTTTATAACATCAACATCTTTAAACTCATTATCATCTAATAAAAAGTTTCTAACAAAACCATTAACTCCTTGTATGCTGTTAATTCCAAACATTCTCCCATCTTTGCGATTCTTGCTATATCTATATGTTGCTTCTAATGGTTTTTCATCTCTAATTTGCTCTAATTTATATTCAACAAACTTTAACATATTATTATAACAAACTTTTAAATCTTTAATCGGTATTTTTTTTACTAACTCACTATGCTCTCTAAACATATCAAGAGTATATTTATTTTGTAAATAACTTAATTTTTTTTCGCATATAACCTCATTAACAACAACGGAAGGGACAATCTCCATTTTCATCTTTTTATATATATATATAATATTATTCTTTAAGTTATAATAATTCCTAAATATATAATTATTTATAATTAATTAATTATATAATTTTTCCTAAATATATATAAACAATTATGGTCTTAATTCTTTATAATTTCCACTTTATTAAAAATAATAATCTAAATAATCTAAATATTATTATCATAATTCATAATAAAAAATAATGAAAAAAAAGTATTTTTAAATGATGAAAGTCTCATTTTTTAATTAATTAATATATTTAGCAATAATATAACTTAAAGAAATAATATTGTATATATATAAAAATGAGTGATGTTGCGAGATTGGAGAAAAAAGCAAAAGCGGGTTGGAGAGCATTTTTTATAATGCGTGAAAATTATTTTAACTTGATAGATGAATACAATATGTTAAGAAATCATCATAAAATAATAACTGATAGAATTAAGAGAAATGATTTAGAAATAGATTTAGAATATTTGAAAAAACAATTTATAGATATGTATGATACTATTAAGAATTATCAAGATTGCCCTATTTGTTATGAAACATTAACAAAAGAAAATATGGAGGTTTTAAATTGCGGTCATTTATGCTGTAAAGTATGTAAAGAAAAACTAAAAACTCATAATGCTTCTAAATGTTCTATATGCCGAAAAAGCATATTTTAAATTATCATAATAATATATATAAAAATATATATTATTTAAATGCTTATAAAATGGTTCTTACTTCAACCTCATTATTGCTAATATCAATAATTTTTTTGATAATATAATATGAATCCATCTTATATATTAATAAAATATAAATAAATATAATTTTTTCTAAACTATTCATATTATATTGTTATATAATATTAATATATTTTATAATTATTTCTTTTCTAAATACTTAATATGTTTTTTAGTTGCTAAATGATGAACTTTATTGTCTTGTCTATAATGTCCTTTACATTCACAAGTGATTTTTAATTGCTTCCATTTATTTTTTTCGTCGGGTGATATATAACATTTAATACTATTTAAATCTGCGTTTAGTTTTTGTCTATGGTATTCTTCAATTCTGTTTGCTTCTGTCGGTTTAAGTTTTTCTTTACTTTCTATAAGTAATATCTTAAAATTAGATGAACCGCCATTTTCTCTAATAAAATTATATACTTTTCTATTAGAACCTTTATTAACATAGTTTATATGCTCTTGAAATCTCTTATCAATACTGCGTTTAGTTTTTCCTACATAAACGCTTTTTATGTCCTCATTAATCGGTTTAATTTGATAGAACTGATAATCGCAATCTTCGCAAACGGGGGCATTAGTATTTATAATACTCATTTTATATATATTATAGAAAATAATTCTTTAAGTCCTTTTTTTCCTAAATATATTAATATATATATAATTAATTAATAATTAAATATATTAAAAAAAAAGTATTATAATTCTAATACTTTTTTATAATCTTTTTTCATAATAAAAATACTTATAAAAATATGGTTTTTTAAATGATGAATGCCTAATTTTTAATCATCATTCTTTAATAAATATGCCTCTTTTTCACTTAATATAACCATAGGAAAAGTTTTACATATAGTAGTCCAGCGACTATCTAATTTTTTAACCTTTTTAATTTGCTCTTTATCAAACCCTAAATAATTATCTAATAAATATTTTAAACTCCGCCCTCCTAATGATGATGGAAAAATAGTAATAGAATGTGCTTCATTTAATATTCTTTTTGTATCTATTCCCGCTGTTGCTATATGTGATGTGTATATAACACTTGCGTTAAAATGTCTTCCAGTTTCCAGTAATATATTTAATATACTATTAATTTTAAACTTTAATGCTTTATTAGAAATAACATCAGTATCATCAAAAATAACCATACTATTTTTAAAATCTTCTGCTGTGATTTCTTCTTTTAAAAAAGCATCATCTAAAATAAAACGCTGTAATCCTTTAATTTTATCTATACTACTATCTTCATTAATACTGCTAAATAAATATATTTCATTTTTAGGATATAACTTTTTATATTCACTACAATATAATTGAGTATAATAACTTTTTCCACTTCCACTTGCTCCCGTAATATATAATATCTGTCTTTCTTGTTGTTTATTAGGTATTTGCTGTATAGTTTCAAAAGATTTATTTAAAACAATTTTAGTCATAGGATTATCTAAATCTGCTGTCTTATCACTTATGCTAATAATTTTATCTTTTTTTTTATCATTTTTATTAATAACTTTTGCTACAACTTTTCCTATATTTTCATAATTCATTTATATATAATTATAATATAAATATATATAATAAAATTAATTAAAGATTAAACTTTTTTTTAAAATCTTCTAAACTCTCCTCAAATGTCGGTTTATTCCATAATAGATTCAAACTTAAAGATGATGCTGTAATAGGTGAGTTATAGTTTTCTGTTCCTAATGCTTTATGTCTTTTAATATAATTCGCTTTTTTTAATGGATTATTATGGTCTATAAATGTTTCGCTAAACCTACTACCAAAATGAGTTTTTATAATTTTATCTCCAACTTCAAAAATCGCCATTAGTTTTTTATCTTTTCTTGTTGATGGTATTATATCAATTAATTTAATATTAACCATATTTTATATATATATATATTATATTTTAAGGTTTTTCAAAAGTTAATGTAAAAGGATTTTCACTATTTAATATTTTCTCTTTCCATATTTTTATTTCCGCTTCTCTATCATCTTGTATTTTTTGCCTTCTAACTTGTTTTTTCTGTTCTAATATATCCTTTTTATGAGTTTTATAATAGTTAGTATTATAATTTTTTACATATATTTTTCTATCTAAATCTTTATTAGGTTCTATTGATTCATTCTCTATATGATGATTAGAAATATCCATTTTATATATATATAAGAAAATAAATATAAAAATTAAAATTAATTAATCCAAATACTAACTAATGCGTCGGGTTCTACTTTTAAGTCATTACAACCTTTTATAACCATTTTTCTAAATGCTTCTAAATCCATAAATAAATCTTTCATAGCAATAATTCTTAATATACACCATCTCCCACAAGTATTAATGCCGTCTTCGTGTGCTTGAAAAGGAGTCTTATTAATAACATATTTATATTTAGATTTCTTAACTAAATTAGTTAAATAGTCTGTCTGTTGTCCTAATAGTTTATTCTTAATTGCTCCAAAAGTATCTTTTTGTTTATCTATATCTTTTCCATAAGAATTAAAACTCTCTATAATATTTTTATATTTTAAAAAACAAACCCAGTGTCCGACATTCTTTTCTTGTTCTACTAAAACTATTCTAAAATCAATAGGTAAAGGCAACAAATCATCAATAGTTCTATAATCTTTAATTTCACTATATTTCATTACTTCGCTATTCTTTCCACTTCCAAAATATCTCTCTACATCAGCATCAGTTAAAGGGGTTTGTATTCTTTGTATAATATCAGCAACATCTAAATTAGGGGGGATTGAAAAATTACTATTTTTAAACATTATAATATAACAAAAGAAAATAATTAAAAATTAGAACCAAAATAAACATATATATTTTTATTACTTTTAATTAGAGGTATTAATTTTTCATTAATATTATTATTTATAGAATCAATCATAGTCTTTAAAGATGGTTTAAGTTTATTCTTATTAGTATTAATTTTCATCATCTTTAAATGAGTTAAAATAATATCTTTATTAATCGGTTTAAACTTTTGCTCTAATAACAATAATAAAGTGTTTAAATCACTCATAGTTTTATAATCTTCTCCTAATGAGGAGTTAAATATACTTACTAAATCATTTTGTAATTTTTTAGCATTTATTAATTTCGCATAACTATATAATCTTTTTAATGCTTTAAAATATTTCTTATCATTAGCATAAGAATATAAATCATTTAAAATTGATGTTTTTATATCTTCTATACT
>Ga0247723_1000766_pt1 | contig 20574 bp, 33 predicted proteins | sample MSEWelMarce5H_FC_FD_189079 | JGI IMG/M metagenome (GOLD analysis project Ga0247723, IMG submission 189079) | Subsurface sediment microbial communities from gas well in West Virginia, United States - MSEEL Well Study Marcellus 5H_FC | ecosystem: Environmental > Terrestrial > Deep subsurface >... | reverse complement strand
GTCTGCGGTGTTGGGTGCGTTGACCGAGCCGAAGGTTGACTGGCGTGTTCAGTTGCGTGAGTACTTGTCCTCGCTTGCTGCTGGTAAAGATATCTCCACATGGCAGAAGGTTAACCGCCGCTGGTTACAGCACGATGTGTATATGCCTAGCACGGTGAGCGAGACGATGGGGCGTGTGGTGCTTGGCGCAGATACATCGGGTTCATGCTTCTATGCACTGGAGCCGTTCTTGGCTGAGATGCAAGCAATATGCATGACGCTCCAACCCGAAAAGGTGGACGTACTGTATTGGGATACCGCAGTCGCACGGCACGAAGTTTATGGGCAAGATGATTTGGAGAAGATGTCTAAGTCAACCAGCCCAGCAGGGGGCGGTGGTACTGATGCGGCATGTGTGCCTAAGTACTTGAAGCAGGAACAGATTGTGCCCGAGTGCGTAGTCATGTTCACTGACGGGGAGATGGGTTCATGGGGTGAGTGGTCATGCCCTGTGCTGTGGTGTGTGGTGGGGAACAAGAACGCGAAGCCGCCATCGGGTGTGGTCATCCACATCGACTAATGGGGCAAGGAAACAATTATCAAGGCGCAGGGGACTTCATACGGTATGAAGTTGCTTTGTGAATCCCTTTGTGGATTCCCCTATTTTTTATCAACCAGCGAAAGGAACTTTTATGCCAGCAATTACCAAGGAAGATTTTGTAGGTAGGGACTACATCGATTACGTAAATACGTACGACCACGCTAAAGCTGTGGGGCATTTTTGGTGGGTAGATGAAATCCCCGTGGCCCGTGACTTGCATCGATTCATGATGGACTTCAAGCATGCCCGCCGCGATGTGGTGTTCGGGTTACCTCACCAAAGCAGAGGGGCTTTTAACCCTGATGCATATGACGTTTACAGCACCATAAGCGTGGCCTACAAAGAAGCACCTGAACTATGTGTAGGTAGGTTGTTTTTGGATTACGACAAGAACGGCAAGGTGATGTTCTGTGTGAAGTCAGATGCAATCACAAACGAGAAGTACAACGCCGACAAAGACGGTTACCACGTAAAGCGGACATCTAACTTTGCCAACGCTGTCAAGAATGCTAAGACGTACTTGAAACCCAAGCTGTTGCAGTCGTTAATCAATGACCATAGAGTAGCTTTGTCACAAGGGATTTCCAAACTGAGTGACCCCGCTAGGAATGAGTTTTACCGAATCAAGAACATCGACGAGCCAATGATTGCGGAAGTGGAGAACATGGTTCGCATTGGATACCAACCTGCAACCGAAGCGTTCAAGAAAGCGGTGGCACTAATAGCAGAGAAAGGTGAGGAACTGAAACGTATGTCGCAATATAAACCCAAGACATGTTTTGTGTGGTCTAAGCCTGACCGTGTGGTAATGCAAGTTGAGGACGAGATGGAGCAAGTGCTATTCAAGCTGGAGGATGTGCCCGAACACATTCGCAACAAGGTAGCTGTCTTGCAGATTGCTGAAGTACGCAAGGCCATTGTCGATGTGGGGGTGCGCCTCACCGATACATTTTTCTGTGTGTTTATTTGAGAGGGGAACGAAGCATGAAAGTGAAAGAACTGATTGAGAAGTTGCAAGCCGTTGACCCTGAGTTGATGGTTGTGCGTGATGGCTACGAGGGAGGCGTTTGCGAAGTTATGGACTTCAGTACGCAGACTGTGGTGCTCAAGGCCAACGCCGATTGGTACTACGGCGACCACGAAATACTGTACGCCAAAGACGACATCAGGCAATACCCCGAAAGCGCGAAAGCAACAGTCGTGTACATAACTTAAGGAGAACGACGATGGTAACTAACCTGATTGAAGACGCTATCACCGAACACTTTGGTGAGCGTTGCCCCGACTACATGTGGGGCTGCACTGTCTGTGCGGCATGGAAACAGTACGACACCTTGCGCGAGATGGCGCAGGAAAAAGAAACTAAAGAGGAGAACTGAAATGACAGCAATGACCAAGGAAGAATTCAAAACCCGCTGGGAGTCCAATGACAACGGCGGGGGTATCAACTACGACGACATAGCGGATTGCGCCGTGGCGTGGGGGTTGTTCTCACGACCAAAGACATGCCGCATTGATGTTGTCCGCTACCAAGTGCTGAAGGCAGCAGGGACTGTGGACGCTGAAGAATTCACACCTGACGAGGAGTAATGACATGGCGTACAAAAAAGTTTATGTAGACCTTGAAGACTTTGACGATGACGAGTTGCTGGACGAGTTGAAGTCGCGTGGCAAACAGTTGCCCGTTGAGGAAGACTTGGAGCCCCTCACCCAAGCGTGGATAGCTGGACGCAACGGTGACAAGGACAAAGCGTATGCCCTCATGTGGGAGTACACGCTCAACAAACTAGGAAAGGTGGTGTGAGATGAACGACAACGAAGAAGCCTACGAGGACAGCTACTACGGGAACAGGCCGTTCAAGGAAGTGGTGACAAACGATGTGCTGACATCGGAATGGTGGTTCAAAACGTACGCACGTGCGATGGGTACTGCTAGGTATTCCTTTGGGAGTAGCGACCCGCGATACCCTTCAACCCTTATACGTACTCTCCCCCAACCTAGGATTAACCACATCCCCTATCCCTCTGCGCCAATCCCAGCAGTGAGCGACCCGCAAATAGTCCACGCACTGATAGCAAAAGCGGAGACAAAAGCGGCATTGAGGGTGGCTATCAAAGACAACGGTCTGATAGATATCATAGACTTTACATTGCCAAGTTTCCAAGGTAAGCTAAGGAAAAACATGGCGCAGAAGGATGCCCCTGCTTGGGTGATACGCGCTATTTGTACGTTGCGCATTGCACAAGAAGGCAGCTACATAGATGGGCTAGGACTCAAGGTCAGTGATGCCTTGTACTACCTAGAACCGCAAGAGAGTGAAGAAGAGAGTGACGACTTGGAACAGAGAAAGGAGAGTGAACAGTGATAGCAAACCTAATGTTCGACATACCCGCTGAAGAGAAAGCATTCATGCGGGCAGCACGAGCAGACGAAGTGTACGAAGCCTTGGTGGACATACAGATGATGGCGAGTACGAGCCACATTCACCCCCAACCTTGGGACGATAGCGATGTCGTAAGCAATATCCGTTTGCGGCTTAAAAGATTAAAAAATGACATAGGAGATTTAGCATGAGTGACTACTGCGTGTATTGCCTGACACCTAAAGGGGACAAGTACCACTGCTGTCAGGAAAACCACTTCATACCGTATGAAGACTTGTACCCCGATGAACAAGAACTTATCGATGCAGAGATGGAAGGAGACAACTGATGGCTACGTTAACGAACAAAGACTTTATTGCAGCGAAGTCAACGCAAATCTCATGGGTGCTGGATGAGTTGCTAAAGGGTAGGCACCTTACCCCTATGGATGCGCTCAAAGGATGCGGGTGCTTTCGCTTAGCAGCAATCATTCACATACTGAAGAGGGGCGGGTGGAACATTGTCAACGTGTGGCATACATCTCCAAAGAACAAGAAGCAGTTTGCCAAGTACGTAATGCAGAGCCCACAACGGCTGTGAACACGAAGCGCAACATGAAGTACGTACTGGATTTCTTTGCGCTGGTGGGGCTTGTCTCTACCATCATCGTGGTGTGCTTTTACATAGGCTACACAACCTACAACCCGCCATGCCACAGCGTGGCATCCATACTTACCAAGGAGTGCAAGCAATGATTGCCACGGCAAAGAAACTGTTATCAACCCCATCCCCGATTGAACTGGCAGCGCGTGAATTGGTACAAGCGCAACGGGCAAAACTTGAAGCTGAGAGTGCGTGTGAATACGCTGCAAGCATGATTCAGTACAACGACGACCGCATCAACCGACTGAGAGTAAGACTAACTGAACTACAAGGAGAGATGGCATGAGAGAAGACACAAATAAAACGTGGGTTGGAGTACACGGCGGCTACGCAAAGGACATGACCCTGCGTGACCACTACGCGGGGCTGGCTATGCAGGGGCTCATATCAAGAGAAAGCATTGACTCTATATATGGAGAAAAAGTCGAACGCTTAGCAATTACTGCGCGTTTTATAGCAGACGCGATGTTGGAACTAGGAGATGAGGAATGATACTTACACCACAACAAATGTCCGAGTCAATCATGAAGATGCTGGAGGATGCTGTTGCCGACAACTTCCCGCCCGAAGAACGCGAAGAAGCCAAGGCCCGCATCCTTGATGCATGGAGCGCGGAGATGTTTCAGGGGAGGGATGCGGAATGAATACCTACAAAATGTATGAGCCACCCAAGCCTGTGGGCTGGTGGGTTTTGTATGCGCAAGCAACCCCGCACACTAGGTTTGGCATGTATCACAAGCCGTCGTGGCTGCAACGCTGGTTCACCAACAAACTGCTGGGCTGGACATGGAAGGATGCGGAATGACTAACGAAGAAGCAATGCGAATCTGTACCGGCATAGGGGTGCATGAAGGCGGCATGGAAAACTGGGCGATGGATAACGCTTGGGTGAAGTTTGCCAATATCGTTGAAGCGCATGAGCGTGAAGAGTGCATACAAAACGTCTTACAACAACACGAAGGCTTTGGTACAGAACATCAAGGTGTTGAGTACGTTAAACAAAGGATTGTTGAGGCAATCAGAGCAAGGAGCAAAGCATGAACGACGACGAAGACGATGACATGCTGTTCAGTGTGTTGTTTGTTGCCGTCACCATAGCCACTGTGTTGTTTGCTGTGGCTAGTGTTGGCCTAATCGTATGGAGTTGGCTATGAAAGATGCAGAGGACGAAGCCTTTGACGACCTTGCAAAGAAGCAGGGTGATTGGGGCGGTGGGTTTAAGGCTAAGAGGGCTATGGCTGCGGATAGATTTAAGGACGGAATTCAATGGTGGATGGATACCAAAACTTATGGTGCATACCCCAACCCACCGCAATGGCACATAGATACAGGTAATTTGGTACGCCTTGTTCCAGCACAGCCAGCACAGCCAGCACAGGAGACTGAGATGCTGACCATCGCATACTACTCGGGCTACCATGATGGCAAGAAAGCAGCACTGGCTGGGCGGGAATGGAACTTCTGCGAACGCTGCGGCAAGCGCACAAAGGACTTGACCACCATTCACACTTGCACACCACCACAGGAGGGCGCATGAACCGCATCGACAAGTTTATTGATTGGTGGTTCACAGGACGTTGCCTTAAACACCCCGTGGTTGTGGCAGTAATTTTTTACCTAATTGGGTATGGAGTGGGGCAAGCATGATTGAAGAAGATGATGACATCCAAGATTACAAGCGCCCGTGGGTAGGGCTGACGGATGAGGAGCGCGAAGGTATTGCACAAGACTACAGCCTGACGGGGCTTGGGTATCAGTCACCGTTTAAAGCAATTGAAGCCATGCTAAAGGAGAAGAACACATGATTACGATTCTTGGAGCGTGGATTAGCTTTTGGCTATTCAACTATGAGCATCGTGTGCGTGACAAACGAAAGGAGAAAAACAATGCTTAGCATCGAACACCAGCAAATGCTTGTGTGGGCATCACGCCCCAAGCGAGAAGACTTTAACGTGGACAACAAGGAACTGGATGAAGTCATTGCGGCTATCCGCAGGGCAGCACCGGAGAAGTTTATTAAGAGTAGCGTGATAGGAACACGGAGGTTTTACGACGAGCCAAGGGACGGGGTAGCTACCCCACATGACAGCTACGTGCGTTCACGTAGGTCAAGCACTTATTAGGAGAAGGGCGAATGATGACCCCGGAAAAGAAAGTCAAGGCAGAGGTAGTGCGCATACTAAAAGTTTATGGTGCGTACTACTTCTACCCTGTTGCTGGCGGCTACGGTGCTGCCGGTATCCCCGACATTGTGGGTTGCTACAACGGTAGGTTTTTTGCTATCGAATGCAAGGCTGGGAAGAACAAGACCACTGCACTTCAGGATATGAACATAGCAAAAATACATGGACAGGCTGGGTATGCCATCGTGGTGAACGAGACCAACACACAAGATGTTGCCGAGATGATGAAGAGGATATGGGAGATAGATTTTGGAACGAAAGAAACGAAGGAAACGAAGGGAACTAAATGAGCGTTATAACCATCGACTTTGAGACGTACTACTCAAAGGACTTCAGCCTGAGCAAGATGACCACAGAGGAGTATATACGCGACCCGCAGTTTCAAATCATTGGGGTTGCGGTGAAGGTGGACGATAAGAAGACACGGTTCTTCTCGGGGAGCCACGAAGCCATACGCAATCAACTGCAAGAGTACAACTGGGCAAGCAGCATGGTAGTGGCGCACAACGCGATGTTTGATATGGCTATCCTTAACTGGATACTGGATATCAGGCCGATGGCTATTGGTGACACACTGAGCATGGCACGGGCTATCCACGGCATTGAGGTGGGTAACAGCCTGAGCAAGCTGGCGCAGTACTACAAGCTAGGCGAGAAGGGGACTGAGGTAGTCAACGCCAAGGACAAGCGGCGGGAAGACTTCTCCAACGAGGAGATGCGTAAGTACGCTGGGTACTGCGCTAACGATGTGGAGATAACCTACCAACTGTTCCTCACGCTCTTACCGCATTTCAACAAGACGGAACTGCGCCTGATTAACTTAACCATTCGCATGTTTACAGAGCCATCATTGAGGCTCGACGGCGTGCTTTTGAATAGTCATCTCATAGAAGTACGTGATAGCAAGAAGGCTTTGCTCACCCAGTCTGGGGCCAACATAGATGACTTGATGAGTAACTTCAAATTTGCAGAACTACTGCGTGAGTTGGGCGTTGAGCCCCCGATGAAGATAAGCGCGACCACAGGCAAGGAGGCATTGGCGTTTGCCAAGACTGATGAGGAATTCAAAGCCTTGTCTGAACATCCTGATGTGCGTGTACAAACGCTGGTGGCTGCTCGCTTGGGGAACAAGACCACACTGGAGGAGACACGCACAGAGCGGTTGATATCGATTGCTAACCGAGGTCTAATCCCCGTGCCCCTCTCTTACTACGCTGCCCATACTGGACGGTGGGGCGGTGCGGACAAGCTGAACTTTCAGAACTTACCTAGCCGTGGACAAAATGCCAACAAGTTAAAGAAGGCAATACTCGCACCCGCAGGTCATGTCATCATAGATTGCGACTCATCACAAATTGAGGCCCGTGTGCTTGCGTGGTTCGCTGGGCAGGACGACTTGGTGGAAGCCTTTGCCAAGGGCGAGGATGTCTACAAAATCATGGCATCTGCTATCTACGAAAAGCCCCGCGAAGAGATAGACAAGCAAGAGCGGTTCGTGGGTAAGACGACCATCCTTGGCGCAGGGTACGGCATGGGTGGCCCTAAGTTTCAGGCACAGCTAAAAACGTTTGGCACAAGCATTGAACTGGAGGAAGCTGAGCGTATTGTTAGTACCTATAGGGAAACCTACCCTCATATAAAGAAGCTATGGAGTGATGGTGGCAAGGCGATAGATGCCATGTACAAGAAGAAGACCATCAAGTGGGGCAAGGAAGGCGTAATCACTGTAGGCGCGGAGGGAATCATCATGCCCAACGGGCTGGTGCAACGCTACCCGAACTTGAAAAAGGTCAAAGATACGCGAGACGGAAACACCGGAATGCAGTATATTTACGACTCACGCAAAGGCGTGACGAAGCTGTACGGCGGCAAGTTGACAGAGAACATTTGTCAGGGTTTGGCGCGCTGTATCATTGGTGAACAGATGCTGCGGATAGCTAGGAAGTACACAGTAGTACTGACTGTGCATGATGCCGTGGCGTGTATCGCACCAAAGGCCGAAGCTGAAGAAGCAATGGCGTACGTGATGGAGTGCATGCGGTATGTCCCTGATTGGGCACAAGGCATTCCATTGAACTGCGAAGCTGGATATGGAGATAGCTATGGCGATTGTTGATTACGCGAAACCCTGCATGGATGCAGAGAAAGCATTGAAGGACGCACACAACGCTGTGCTGGAGAACAACTTTGATGAGGCCATGACAAAGACTATGGATGCGCTGGTAAGTGTGCGGTTGATGCAGGGTGCACTGCGGCACATGAAGGAAGTGCATGAAAAAACCGTATGAGCATAAAGCCCCGCTTGTTCGCAACTTACTAAAAGCAAACATAGAGGGGCTGACAGCAAAAGAGATAAGCATGCGGTTGGAAACGGATGAACGACACATCTACAGAGTGTTGAACAAAATGCCTGACGCATACATTGTGGGTTGGGTTGAGGGTAAGTATTTAACTGCCAAGTGGCGTGTGGCGTATGTTCCTCCGCATTGCCCGTCCCCACTAAAGAAAGACAAAACGAAGCGAGTACGAGCAAAATGAAATCACCATCATGGAGTTACTCGGGCATAACGCTGTTCGACCAATGTCCCAAGAAGTACTACCACATGCGGGTAGCCAAGGACATTTCAGAACCCGCGAGTACCGCCATGATGTACGGCACAGATGTGCATGCCGCTGCTGAACACTACATACGGGATGGCACTCCTCTCCCTGAGAAGTACTCATACCTAAACCCGTTACTGGATAAGCTGAACACGTACCCCGGCCAAAAGTACTGTGAACTTGAGATGGGATTGCAACGGGTGGATGGGCGGTTGCTCCCCTGCGCATTCAACGACCCCAATGTTTGGTACAGGGGCATTGCCGATTTGGTAATCATTAGCCCCGATGGGAAAATGGCGCGTATCATTGACTACAAGACGGGCAAGTCCAGTAGGTATGCAGACACCAAGCAGTTGGCATTGATGGCGGCGTGTGTGTTCCTGCACTTCCCGACTGTCGTGCATGTCAAAGCTGCCTTGCTGTTCGTGGTGGCTGAGGATTTGGTCAAAGCGGAATATGATGCTCCCACTGGGATGCACATCTTCACAGAACTGGACAAGATATTGGTACAACGGGATGCGGCTTACGAGAGCGAAGTATTTAACCCGAAGAAAAACTTTACATGCAAGGCGTATTGCCCTGTGCTGATTTGCCCCCATAATGGAAGGAGTGGATGATGGCGTACAAGAACAAGGAAGACCGCAATGTTAAGCGGGAGTACGAGTTAGAGAAGACACGAGATGGCGCACACGAGGCCCGCATGGAGCGGCAACGTGCTAGACGAGCCTTAGACAAGAAAGGCGTTGACCGTACGGGTAAGGATGTTGCCCATGTCAAAGCCCTGTCTAAAGGTGGTTCAAACAAGAACGGTGTGCGGCTTGAGCCCGCATCAAAGAATCGGTCATTCCCAAGGAATGCTGACAAGTCAATGAAGTAATTTGGTTTTGGTTTTTTAGACAGTCTCACGAAGTTAGGTGCAAGTGTGAGTGAGACGAGGGGTGCTATCCCCTGCATGAGATAACTGCATCAGTTAACACGGTAAGGTTCCAACCGCGAGTTAACGGACACCTCGGAAAGACGAGGACTAACACGCATGGGGATTGCGGCTGAGGGCTAGACCGTGAGGGTACTACGCCGTAGACGGGGAGAGAAGAAGCCCTAGACCGTCTGTACAGTCCCCAGTTGTGTTGGTGTGTGCGCCGCAGCCTTAGTTGCTGCCTGATTTCAAGGGTCAGCCATGCGCCAACAACTTATCCTCCGAACACCATGTTTGGAGTGCTTACCTATAGGAGTCCATGTGGAAATCATTGATAACAGAGCCATCTTATTGAAGGTGCGCAACCCTGACCGCATCACAACGGTCATACCCAAAAGCAAAGTAATCACCGTGGGGGATGGGTTCTCAGAAGTGCTGGTGCATTGGGGACTAGAAGAGGCAACAGTACTAAAGAACTTACGCATTAACGTACCATCACCAATCAACGCTACGTACAAGTGGCCCGGTTTATACAAACCGTTTGACCATCAAAAAATTACATCGTCGTTCCTAACCCTGCATCGACGGGCGTTCTGTTTCAACGAGCAAGGCACAGGCAAAACCGCCAGTGTGATTTGGGCATCTGACTACCTGATGTCCCTTGGGTTCATTAAGCGGGTACTCATCATCTGCCCCCTATCCATCATGGACTCGGCTTGGCGCAATGACTTGTTCAAGTTTGCTATGCACCGCAAGGTAGATGTGGCATACGGTAAAGCATCAAAGCGTGAAGACATCATCAACGGGGACGCGGAGTACGTTGCCATCAACTATGACGGTGTGGAGATTGTGGCAGATGCTATCCGCGAGGGTGGGTTTGACTTGATAGTGATTGACGAGGCCAACGCATACAAAAATCCCTCCACGAAACGCTGGAAGGTGCTGCACAAAATACTGGCCCCACAGACATGGCTATGGATGCTCACAGGTACACCCGCATCCCAATCACCCACAGACGCATACGGCATCGCTAAGCTGGTCAACCCTGATGGCGTACCAAGAAACGCAGGGGCGTTCAAAGATGCTGTGATGAACAAGGTGACGCAGTTCAAATGGGTTCCGAAACCCGAAGCGCAAATCGTTGTTCACCGTGCCTTACAACCTGCCATTAGGTTTACGAAGGAGGAATGTTTAGACCTTCCAGAGATGACGTACGTAACGCGCAACGTACCACTTACTGCACAGCAAGAGAAGTACTACCAATTGCTCCGCCGACGTTTAATCGTGCAAGCTGCTGGTGAAGAGATAACCACAGTCAACGCCGCAGCCAGCCTGAACAAGCTATTGCAGTTGTCCGCAGGGGCAGTCTATTCCGACTCAGGTGAGACCGTGCAGTTTGATGCCAGCAATAGGCTTGCAGTCCTGCGGGAAGTCATTGAGGAATCCAGCCACAAGGTGCTAGTATTCGTGCCCTATCGGCATGGCATTGAGTTGGTATCCGAAGACCTACGCAAGCATGGATACTCAACAGCGGTGATTCATGGTGATGTGCCCGTGGGTAAACGCACAGACATCTTTGACCGGTTCCAAACGACTGATGCTCCGCAAGTGCTGGTCATCCAACCACAGGCCGCATCGCATGGCGTGACCCTACATGCCGCGAACACCATCGTGTACTGGAGCCCCGTGATGTCAGTGGAGACCTACCTCCAGTGCAACGCCCGTGTCCACAGGGCAGGGCAGAAGAATCCGACTACCGTGGTGCATCTACAGGGCAGTGGGGCAGAGCGCAACATGTATTCCATGCTGCATAACAAAGTCGATTTTCATAACAAAATAATTGACCTCTACAAAGAAATTTTATCCGATTAGTCTTGACACTGTTAAATTTAGTGCTACTATACGGGTTCCTCTTTTTAAGGAGTGCAAATGGTTGAAGATATTTCAGTTGATAGATTGGTCGCCGCTTACATCAAGATGCGCGACAAGAGAAGCGCAATACTGCGCGAGTACGAAGAACAAGACGGTGCTATCAAAGCACAGATGGAACTTGTGGAGACCAAGCTGCTTGACCTCTGCAAGACCCTCGACACCGACAGTCTGAAAACTCAACATGGTTTGGTCTACCGTTCGGTTAAGGCCCGCTACTGGACGAGTGATTGGCAATCCATGTACAAATTCATTAAGGAACACGACATGCCTGAACTCTTAGAGCAACGGGTTAGTCAGACCGGAATGAAGCAGCTACTGGAGGAAAACCCCGACCTCATGCCTCGCGGTATGAACATTGATAGAAAGTACTCAGTCACCATAAGGAGAAGCAAGAATGCAAGTTGAAGCATACACAGCAGAGGAAGTCGCAAAGCTATTGCGGGTCTCTCGGCAAACGGTCTACACGCTGATACGCGAAGGAAAGATTCCCCATTTCAAAGTGGGTAATAAGGTGCGCATCAAACGTGTGGACATTGAAAAAATCACCAACACCAACCCCCAACCTCAACCTACAGGAGAAGTTAAATGAGTGACAGCGTAACCGCTGAACAACAAGTACGGATTCATGCCGTTCAATTGGCATTAGCGTATTTCAATAGCCCTATGAATCCAAGCCCCGATAAGGACTTGTTTGCAATTATCGAAGCCATGTATCTGTTTATCAAAGGAGAAGTAAATGAGTGAGTTGACATTGTTTTCTAAGGGCGGCAACACACTGCCCGCACATCTGCGCAACCTGCAACTGGATGCGACTACCAAGTCCCTGATGGGCGGCTCTAGCGGCGGCGCTAGTAAGCGTATCTCTATCCGTGGTGGCGTGTTCCGCATGCTTGTCGATGGCAAAGAGATTGCCCAAAACGAAGACCGCTCCATGAACATCGTGATTGTGGCGGCTAACGAGAACGTATCACGTACCTACTATGAAGGCACATATGAAGAAGGCAAGAACATTGCCCCCACATGCTGGTCAAACGATGGCATTGCCCCTGATGCAAAGTCAGATGAGCCCCAAGCCAGTAAGTGCGCCTCCTGCCCGCAAAACATCGCTGGTTCAGGACAGGGCCAAAGCCGTGCTTGCCGTTACAGTCAACGCTTGGCTGTGACACTGGAAAACGATATGCAGGGTGATGTGTATCAACTGCAACTGCCCGGACAGTCTATCTTTGGCAACGCTGAAAATGGCAAGATGCCCCTACAGGCATACGCTAAATTCTTGGGCGGTCATGGTATTCCTATCACCGCAGTGGTTACCGAGATGCGGTTCGACACTGCCAGTGCCACACCCAAGCTGACCTTTAAGGCTGTGCGTCCGCTGGAGCCTGAAGAACTGGAGAACGCACAAGAGAAGGGTCAGTCCCCTGAAGCGAAGGTAGCGATTGCCTCAACATCTTCTGCTATGGATGGTGCTAAGCCAAAGGCCGCTATCGCTGCTCCCGCTGCCCCTGCTGCTCCCGCTCCCGTTCAGGAAGCCCCTGCTCCCAAGGCCAAGGCCAAACCCGTTGCTGAGCCTGAAGAAGAGGCAGCACCGGAAGTAGCGGAGCCCACCAAACGCGCTAAGAAAGCTACCCCAACGGACGTAGCTGAAGTCTTGGACGATTGGCTGGACTAACTCTTTCGGGGGGAAAGCGGATGCTGTGGAGTCTATCGGTCGTGTGAGCGCAGACGCAGCGAGTACCCCCACCTAACACTATGAACAACAGAGGCTATTCACGTAAATTTATTGAAGCCAACAGGAAGGCAGACCAGTCCCATCTTGGTGTGCAGCTTGGACGCATATGTATTACGCGAGATATCCCCGTCCAAGACGCTGCTGACTTTTTAGGTGTGTCCCGTCAGGCCGTGTATCTGTGGTTCTTAGGCAAGTCATTGCCCCACCCCACGATGCGCGAGACCTTGCATGATGTCATCAAGAAACTAAAAGCGCGGCAACCGTTGTAACTCAGTCCTCCGTCGCCAGCGGGGGTTCTGAAATTTTGAGAGCGAACAATGACCTCACGGACTTCTTTTTTCTCTGCCGTGCTTGCGTCCGAAGGGATGTACTGCGTGGTAGGGCTGAAGAAAGGTGTGCCAAGACAAACATTCGTAGAGACAGCCGAGGAGATAGATGGTGTAGTTGATGGGTTGATGTCCCAAGGGTTTGACGCATATTTTGGATGTGCCAAGTATGCAAACCCTATTGATGGGCGCACCATGCAAAACGCAAAGTGGTTCAAGTCTTTTTGGCTTGACCTTGATTGTGGGGATGCAAAACCATACGACACGCAGACCACTGCTCTCACTGCCTTACGAGCGTTCGTTGACGCTACCGGACTTCCAAAACCGACCATCGTTAATTCGGGGCGCGGTGTACATGTCTACTGGACATTGACAGAAACAATAGGCTACAACGATTGGAAGCCTACGGCTGAAGCGTTCAAGAAGTTCTGTGCCCAGCACAAGCTACACGCTGACCCAGCAGTAACGGCTGATGGAGCCCGAATACTCCGAGTGCCGTACACGCTTAACTATAAGGACACACCTCCCAACAAAGTCACGGTGGTACTTGAATCACAACCTACAACATTCAATAGGTTCAAGGAAATCATCGGAGCTGGACAGGTGGATGAAGACCCAACACAGCCATTTGCTACACCAGCGCATCGCCGCCCAATGGATGCAACGACCCGCGCTTTGATGGGTAACAGCATCTCCAAGTTTGGAACCATCATGCGTAAGGCAGCACAGGGTAAAAGCTGTGCGCAACTTGTCCATATCTACAAGAACCAGCAAGAGATTGATGAGCCTTTGTGGAGAGCGGGGCTGTCGATTGCGGTCAACTGCGAGGACGGGGAACTTGCCATACACAAGATATCCCATGCCCATGATGAGTACGACCCACAAGTAACCAAGGTCAAGGCAGACGTTCTACTTGGCAAGCCGTACAAGTGCAGCACGTTTGAGAACTTGAACCCTGAAGGCTGCAAGGAATGCCCGCATAAAGGCAACATCACTTCCCCTATTCAGATAGGCGCACAGATTGCAGAAGCGAAGGCTGAAGACAACATCGTTGTGATGCGTAACGCTACGCTGGAAGAAGAAATCACGGTTGAAATCCCTGAGTACCCATTCCCATATTTTCGTGGCAGGAATGGCGGGGTATACAAGCGGGGCAACCCCAACACCAAGAAGAAGACCACGAAGAAGCAGGAAGACGAGGAGGACGATGATGAACGTGACCAGTTAATTTATGAGTACGACTTCTACGTAGTCAAACGGCTAACAGACCCCGATGCTGGTGAGTCCCTGTGGATGCGCTTGCACATGCCCAAGGATGGGATTCGGGAATTTTCGTGCCCCCTATCAAGCGTTCTCTCCAAGGAGAAATTCCGCGAAGTCATTGCCTATCAGGGGGTCACTGCACTTAACAAGAAATTGGATGCGCTTATGTCATATGTAACACGTTGGGTAAACGAACTACAACAAACTGCTGAAGCTGAGAAAGCACGGCAGCAATTTGGTTGGTGCGAAGACGATACGAAATTCGTCATTGGTAATCGGGAAATTACAAGTAGCGGTGTCAACTACAGCCCCTCTTCATCTGCTACAGCACACCTTGCGACCATGTACACCAAGAAGGGTACTGTCCATGAGTGGTCAAAGGTGGCAGACAACTACGCACGGAAGGGCAACGAAGTCAGGGCGTTCACGTTGTTCGCAGGGTTTGGCTCGGCGCTATTCAAATTCACCAAGCTGAACGGGGCAATCATCCATCTGACGAACAACGGGTCAGGCGTGGGTAAGACAACCATCCAACACATGGTTAACAGCATTTGGGGTCACCCCGTTGAAACCCTGCTGAACCAAGACGACAAGTACTTGGCCCGTATGCATCGTATCTCGGTGCTTGGCAACATCCCCGCAACGATAGATGAGTTGACCAACATGCCCGACTCCGAAGTCAGCATGACCGCTTACGGGCTAACGCATGGGCGGGGACGCAACCGCATGCAGAGCCAAGTCAATGCAGAACGGCTGAACATCCTGCGCTGGTCATTGATTGCCATCACCTCGGGGAACAAGAGCCTGTACGACCAGTTGTTCAACCTCAAGGATTTTCCTGAAGGCGAACTGATGCGCATACTGGAATTCAACGTCTCCAAGAACGACGACATGAGCAAGACCGAATCTGACTCGGCGTTCAATGGCATGTATGAGAACTACGGCATTGCTGGTGAGATGTTCATCCGCTACGTGATTGCCAATCTGCCTGAAGTCAAGGAGATGATTGCCAAGATTCAGCGCAAGTTTGACAAGGCAGCGGGCATCACCCAGCGTGAGCGGTTTTGGTCAGCTACGGTGGCATGCGCTCTCGCGGCTGGCATCATCACCAAGAAGCTGGGCCTACACAACATTGACGTAGGAGCAATCTACCAGTGGGCTGTGGAAACAATTGGCAGGATGCGCGTTGAAGTGCGGCCCGGCGTCACTGGCCCTCTTGCACACCTCGGATTGTTCCTTAACAGGTACAACAACAACATGCTCATCATCAACAGCACTGTGGACAAGCGTTCCGGTCTTACCGAAGCACCCGTGCGGGAACCCCGTGGGGAACTCATCAGCCGCTTTGAGCCCGATACGAAGCAGTTGTTCATCTCCGTCAAGATACTGCGCGAGTGGTGCAGCGAGAACCAAGTTTCCTACAAAGCATTGGTGGATGATTTGAACAGCCTCGGGGCTGGGATGGGCATCGTCAAGAAAGCTATGTCCCGTGGGTCAGACATGTCAACGCCAGCGGTGAGCGCCTTGGTGGTGGATTGCGCAAAAGCAACGGTCTTGAATCCTGAAGACAATTCTTTGCCTTCTCCGTCGTATGACGATACTGAATAGCGGTGTACCAATCATAATAGAGTGGCATAAGTTTGTGATTGGCAGTTCGTTCTACATACCGACGTTAACACCTGATACGTTAACGGAAGCCATAGAACGTGCTGCTGACCTGCGGGGCATGAAAGTCAAGTCCCGTTTTAGTTTGGAGGGGGCAACTCAAGGCGTAAGGTTCTGGCGGATAAATTGATTTCGTGCTAGAGTTCGCCTAGCACTAATCTCCTTGGCTTTAGTTGCTCTCTCCTCCTTTTACCCCGAGTACCCCTCGGGGTTTTTCTTTACTCCATCTCCGCAATGCTTTGCTCAACCTCATCGCGGATTTTCTTGGAGACCGTAGTGCCGTGGTACATCTCTTCCGATAATTGTTCCCTTGCCCTCATGGACTTGTTGATGGTTGCATCGGTAATGCCCAAGTTGTGCTTGTCGCTCAGGGCAAACAGCTTTTCCCGAATCTCATCGGCGCGGTCAGTGTCACCCATCTTGTCCGCAATGTAGTACTGCTTGAGCAACTTCTTGCTCTTCCCTACAGTCGCTTCATCAAGGTTCTTGGCGTACTGTTTCATCTCCATCCGAGTCAACAAGTCGGCAGGGGCAAAGCCCAAGACTTGCATGGCTGCGTTGTAGCCGTTGATGTCCCCCATAACAGGGTCACCGCGCAGCGTGTTAGCGCCCTCAATTGCATAGCGCCCACCCTTCAACAAGTTGCGGAGTACCGCAGGCAGCATGGCCTCCATACCGCGCTCAAAGTGTCCTTCACCTATCAACTGCGAACCACGGTAAATACTGTCCACCACAGCATACGGCGCACCAATTATGTTAGTCAGCATGCTGGTCAATGCACTTGCATCACTGCTGCCGCCCTTGCTCTCACGGTAAACCAAATCCGTCCAACCCACACGGTCAGCAATGCTGAGATTGGTGAGGTAGTTCACTGGGCCTTTGTACACCATCTCATGGAGGTACTTACGCATCATGGTGTCGAAGTTGTCCTCGTCATCATCTTGGAAAGCGTCATACGCCATCTGCACAACCCAAAACAAGGGCAAGCCCTTAACACCAGCAAACAACCCTGCCATGCCGTATATGCCCGCCAACTGCCTACGCGCTGCTTGCATCTCTTCAACTTGGGTGGGGCTCATGTCCTTGCTTATAGGGAAAGACCGGCGTATGTTGTCAAACAACATGTAGTACATGGTGAACCCGAACCGCTTGAACACGGTAAGAACTTTACCGAAGTTGCTATGACCAATGCTAGGGCCGGATACCGCACTGCCAGCACCATGCGTTAATTCCGTAACACGTACGGCTTTTTCAATTGCCTGCTTCTGGGCTGCGTCCCCAGTAATCCCCTTACCTTTCAACCGCTCTATCTCCAAATCAAACGCAGCAACCGCAGTGATTTCACGGTTCATCCGCTCGGTGTGGTGCATTAAAAAGCCCGAAGCGGCAGCAACCTTTTCCCCCAACGGCCTCTTGCCACCACTGTCAGCCGAAGCGCGTTCTGATGCTTCTAGTGCATCGCGGGCGGTAGAGTTTTGCAGGAAACCAAGCGCCGACAGCCGCTCAATCAGGGCTTTGTACTCGGGGTTTTTACCTGCGCGTATAAGGTTCTCAATGGAGAGCATGGCCCGCTCTTCAGACTCTTTCCCATTGATGTCAATGACCTTGCGCTTGAGCCCGCTGCTTGTGTACAGATTCAAGGCTTTCTGCAAGGCTTTGCGGGAGTTGTTCCAGCCGTGGACACCAGCCAAATGAGGCAGCACAATCATCGGGGTCTGCAACGTATTGACGAACGCAGAGGACGCATTGAACGCCAAGTTGAAGTAGAAAGAACCAGTGCTGGCGTATCGTGCCCATGTGGCGACATTCGGGCTCATCGCGTACTCACGACGGGCTTCAAATTCCCTGACGTACTCGGCAGCGATAGTGCTATCTTCACCCCGCATCTGCCTACCCTTCTCGCTCATCTTATCGACAAGCCCTTGCAGGGTCTCGCTGTAACGCATACGTGACAACTGCCTAGCAGTAGAACTGGACACATTGGAGAAAGCCAGAGCCGGGTCGTTGATGTAACCGGGCGTACCTTTACGTGTCTGAAAAGACTTCATCAGGCTGGTCTCGGGCATCGCGCTAACGATAAGCTGGATGAACTTGTCCACACCCACATCGTCTACACCGTTGTCCTTCATTATCTTGATGATGTTCGCCGCCATAGTGCCAGCAGGAATGTTGCGGGCTTTCAGCGTGTCAAACAACGCCTTCTCTTCAAAGCTGCCCGGCTCAACCGCATCGTCCTTCTCTAGCTGGAATCGCTTGGCCTCGCGCTCTACCTGAGTATTGAACATCTCAGTCGTATGTTCTGCGGAACCCTTGGGCAGATACGTCAAGAAGAACGCACCATCACGGTACAACGGCACATAGTGCCCTATCTTCTTGGACGTAATCTCATCCATGATTTTGTTGTACGCAGACAGTGCCTTGGCTTGGTCAGTCGGGAACGCATCCATCAAGTTGTTGCGGATGGAGTCCTTCAATTCCAAGTACATTGCATCGTATGCTTTGAACAAGTCGTCGTACAGCGCCTTTTCATTGGGCTGTAGGCGGTCATACCCCGCTTTGAACTCGCGGTACTTGGTCAGCTTCTCGGGATTGGTAGCGTACTCGCTGACGTTCTTCCTCGGGTCAACATCGAACCGTGAGGACTCATGCACCAGCGTAGCCCATTCCTTGTACCGGCTATTGCTTGGGTCAGCGTACGCCTCCAGCCGTTTATGCAACGGGTGCAGCTTGTTCATCAAGGTCTCGTAGTACCCTGACATCTCGTTCACTTTGTCAGAAAACTCTATGGCTTCCCTGCCCAGCAGCTTGCTGGAGACTTGCCCGAACGCAGACAAGTTAAGGAACTTGGACATCACTTTGCGCCCAGCAACTCCCACGGTTTCCGCATTAGCAAGCCAGTCAGTCACGCGCTCAGGGGTGAACACCGTACCCGTGGTTCCTACTTGCTGAAGAATCCTGCGGGCAATGGTGGGGTCATTGATTGCCTGTGCAAACAGCGTATCACCATCACGGAACTCAGGCGCGGGGCCAACGATTTGGTCAATCAGGGCATCCGTTCTATCCAGCATGGATTCGGCTTTAGGTGCAGCTTTAGGCTCAAGCCCAAAGAACTTACGGAACACATTCAGAATCTTGTCCCACATGGACAGCTTAGGAGTTACCGATGGCATCTCTTTCAGTTGCTGACGGAAGTCCTTATTGCTCCATACCTCGGCAACGAATTCTTGTAGGCTTTCTGCGCCATACGCACCGTCGATGCTGCCTTTGACCTCATCAAACAGCTTTTGCAGTTGCTTGGTAACTGAGTGGGAAGGGTTGGCTATAACGTGCGACACGGCGGCATGGGTAGCCTCGTGCAGTATCTCGTACTCGGTGGCGTTTTCCCGATAGTAGATAGTGTTCTTCTTGGGGTCGAACTTAGACTCTTTGGCCCCGTACTCAATCTTCGTATCACCAATGTATTTAGCGAGCGTACTTGCCACACGTGACACGAAGTCTGAAGATTCAGACTCATCAAGAAGTTGTAGCGCGCTAACCAAATCGCCCCGACGCAAGGCAGCATCAACAACGGGATGCGGTAGGTCGTGCATGTTGGCAACTTCGAGCGAGGCAAACAACACTTCGTCCGTGTCTGCAATCTCATCCATCTCGGAAAACTCCGAACCCATAGGAGTTTTCATCAATTTCTTAGCAGCTTCCCGTTGGTTCTTTTTAGCCCGCTTGCCTTGCACAGTACCAAGGTCAATTCGGATATCCATCATCGCGTCTTTCTTGGCGCGGTTCTCATTGACATCCGTACCTTCGCCCGTCTTACCTTCGGCGCGGTTCTCGTCCTTAAACTGTGCTTCGGAAGCAGCTTTAATTTCTTGCTGTTTGTTCATCTTTTTGAGGGATGAAGCGCCACCAGTTTCTTCTTTCGCGTACAGTTTGATGTGGTCGTCCAAATGCTTAACGCTTGTAGGAGACAAGTTCTCGCGTACCCAGCTTTCAGCCAGTTTGGTCTTAGCACCACCTTGCCCTTTGAAAAAAGCAGCTTCTTCCGGTACGTGAAAAGTACGTTCTGGCCCTTCAGCAGACTTTTCAAACACCTTCATTTTGGCGTTTCGGTACGTTGATTTTTGGCGTACCACATCGTTTGCTATGGCGCGAATAGCAAGTTCAGGCACTACCTTACCAAAATACGATTTCGCAGCGTTCTCTTGCTCGGTCAGCTTGCCCTTTCTACCCAGCTTCTCATGGACAAGCGCAAGGTCAGCCTCAAACTTCTGGGCAAGCAAGTCCTTTGAAGACGCGCCGTACTTGGGCTCTTCTGCTTTGGGTTCAGCTTTCGCCACTACGGGCGCGGGCTCTACC
>Ga0247723_1000765_pt1 | contig 20596 bp, 37 predicted proteins | sample MSEWelMarce5H_FC_FD_189079 | JGI IMG/M metagenome (GOLD analysis project Ga0247723, IMG submission 189079) | Subsurface sediment microbial communities from gas well in West Virginia, United States - MSEEL Well Study Marcellus 5H_FC | ecosystem: Environmental > Terrestrial > Deep subsurface >... | reverse complement strand
ATACGGTTCATCTCAATCTCTAACAAGACAAATTTATGCTTTGTATACTCAACGATTAGCCGAAGAGGTTAAGAGTCAACAAAACAAATATCCTATCCGTGTCCACTACTCCCTCTAAATAGGAACCTAAATGACAACTAGAAAATACTCATCCCGCTCTCAACAGACCACGCTATCCAGTGGTATCACATCTAGTGATGCAACAGCAACGGTAGTTTCTGGTGCAAACCTTTTAGCATCCGTAACCTTTAGTCCTGCTGGAACATTTACAGTGGTGATTGACCCAGATACAGCCCTTGAAGAAATTGTAGATGTAACCGCCCGAAGTGGTAATACACTTACCATTACTAGAGGTGTAGAAAATAGCGGTACTGGTGTAGCCCACTCTGCTGGTGCGGTAGTTAGACATATGGTTACTGGCCGTGATTTAAGAGAAGCCAATGACCACATTGATGGAACTCTTGCTCAACACGCAGCAACAACATCTGCAGAACTTCGTGGAGTTATATCAGATGAAACAGGAACTGGCTCTTTAGTATTTGCTACTAGCCCAACCTTGGTAACACCTATCCTTGGAACTCCTACATCAGGAACATTAACTAATGCAACTGGCTTACCTTTAACTACAGGTGTAACTGGAACTTTACCAGTAGCCAATGGTGGTACTGGTATCACTTCACTTGGAACTGGCGTAGCCACATTCCTTGGAACTCCATCTAGCGCAAACCTTGCTGCTGCCCTTACAGATGAGACTGGAACTGGCTCAGTAGTATTTGCTACTAGTCCAACTCTTGTAACTCCAGTATTGGGTGTAGCAACAGCAACCTCTATCAATGGAACAACTATTCCTTCGAGTGCTACTCTTGTTAAGACAAGTGATACTGGCACGGTAACTAGCACAATGATTCTTGATGGAACTATTGTTAATGCTGATATTAATACCTCTGCTCAGATTGCATATGGTAAGACTAACCTTACAAACAGCATTGTAGATGCAGACATTAATGCATCCGCTGCTATTGCTTGGACAAAGATTGCCCCATCAGCAACAGTATCTACAACTGAACTTGGCTACCTAGATGGTGTAACCTCTGCAGTTCAAACTCAATTAGATTCCAAATTGGCTACTGCTACAGCAGCAAGTACATATGCTCCATTGGCTAGTCCAGCATTGACTGGCACACCAACAGCACCTACTGCTACTGCTGGAACTAATACTACTCAGATTGCAACTACAGCGTATGTAGGAACTGCAATATCTAACCTTGTTGCTGGCGCACCAACTACTCTTGATACTCTTGATGAGATTGCTGCAGCCATTGCTGACACAGGAAACTTCTCAGATACAGTAGTTCTTAAATCAGGCTCTACAATGTCTGGCGCCCTTGCTATGGGTACCAATAAGATTACAGGTCTTGGAGACCCTACTAGCGCACAGGATGCGGCAACAAAGTATTACATTGATAACGTAATCCTTGCTCCATCTAACCTTACTGGACCAATTACATCTGTTGGAAATGCAACATCTATTGCTTCTCAGACTGGTACTGGAACTAAATTTGTAGTGGATACCAGCCCAACACTTGTTACTCCAGTGCTTGGCGTGGCTACTGCTACAAGCATCAATGGAACTACAATTCCATCAAGCAAGACTCTAGTTGCTACTGACTCAACTACATACGTAGTACCAAGTCAGACTGGTAACTCAGGAAAATATTTAACTACAAATGGAACTGTTTCTTCTTGGACGCCTCCTACTGGAGCATCTGCTGGAACATATACACTTACCACAGTTACCGTAGATTCAAATGGTAGAATTACTGCCATCTCATCAGGAACTGCACAAGGCGAAACATTCAACCCGTTAATGCTAATGGGTGCTTAACCAACACTAAGGAGAAATAAATGCCAACAACATACAAGGTGCTTGGTCAAGTAAACCCAAGCGCAACAACAGCAACAACTCTATATACAGTACCCTCTGCTACACAGACAGTAGTATCAACAATCTCAGTATGTAACCAAGCCTCTACTGCTGCTACATACCGTATTGCAGTACGTGTGGCTGGCTCTGCATTATCTGCAGAAGAGTACATTGTGTACGGAGCAACAGTGGCTGCATCTGATTCAACATTCATTACAGTAGGCGTAACACTTGGTGCAACAGATGTACTTACAGTGTATGCCTCATCTGCTAACCTATCATTCAACGCATTTGGAAGCGAGATTGCATAATGGCTACAAGTAACGTAAGTGCAATAGACAGAGAAGAATGGCAACTAATTGAAAGCAAGTCTGCTACTGGTACAACTCTAACATTTAATGCTTTTTCTGGTTATAAACATTTATGGTTAACTGGTCAGGCTATAACTAAGAGCGGTGCAACCCACATTGCTGTTAGACCTAATAATAATTCAACAGCAGGTAATTATGCAACAGTAAGAAGTGCTGGTACAGACCCTGAATTTCTTATGCAAGACAATACTGCTGCTTCTTGTGCAGCAAGTTTTCAAATTTTTGATGTAGATAAAACTACACCAAAGCGTGTTGCTACTACTTATAATAATGCCGTTCCCCAAAATGACCAAGATGCATTTGTTGATACTGTTGCAGTAACAAGCCTTGCAGTATCTTGTTATAATGGCACTAGCACATTTACTGGCGGAACTTTCCGCCTATACGGAATCGTGGCGTAAACTATGGCATCAGGTCGTCTATCTAGAGTTAAAGGTAAGGTATTAGATATACCTACGGTGCCTACCATTGGTACGGCTACTGCTGGTCCAGTGTCAGCCTCTGTTACGTTTACTGCAGCAACTAAAGGTGGTCCTGTTTCTACCTATACAGCCTTATCAAACCCTGGTTCAGTTACTGGAAGCGGAACAAGTAGTCCCGTCACTGTATCTGGATTAACTGCTGGAACTGCTTACACATTTACTGTGCGTGGCAATAACGCTACTGGTAGCAGTGAGTATAGTTCTGCAAGTAATTCCGTTACACCTACAGTAAGTACTTCATACGAATCTATTTCAACAGTTACAGTAGGTTCTGCTACTTCATCTATAACTTTTAGTTCAATACCAGCAACCTATAAACATTTGCAAGTTAGAGCAATACTTCGTAATACTAGAACTTCTGACCGTGCTGGAAGTCCTGTTATGAGGTTTAATGGTGATACAGGAACTAATTATTCTTGGCACAGAAGTTATGGAGATGGGGGTAGTGCTGGCGCAGACTCAGGCGCAACACAATCCCTGATGTATGCAATTGGAATGGCTACTGACTTAAATACAGCAGGCTTATTTGGCGCAGCAATTTGGGATATTTTAGACTATGCCAATACCAACAAATATAAATCAGTTAAAGTGTTGGCGGGAATGGATAACAATAGAACAAGTGATACTGGTTCTGTGGGTGTGACTTCGGGTTCTTGGAGAAACACAAATGCAATAACTTCAATAACAATATTACCAAATGTAAATGATTGGGCAGTAGGCTCAACCTTTGCCCTCTACGGAATAAAAGGAGCATAGACAATGGCCGCAGGCGCAACATACGAACCTATAGCAACTAATACATTAGGTAGTGCTGCTTCAAGCGTTACCTTTAGTTCAATAAGTGGCAGTTATACAGATTTAATAATTATTCAAGACTCACAAAGTAGTGCGGGCGGTTATACTCAAATTACTTTTAATTCTGATACTGGTAGTAATTATTCCAATACTCAATTTTATGCTGGCAGCGGCGCTGCTGGAACTAGTCGTACTACTGGTCTTACTTATATGCAAACAGGATATAATACCGCATCATCACAAGTAGGTCATATCTATCAAATTATGAATTATTCAAATTCAACAACTTACAAAACAGCATTAACAAGATGGAATGATACTGCCGATACAGTAGGTGCTTCGGTTGGTTTGTGGCGTTCAACTTCCGCAATAACTTCAATTACACTAACTCAGGCTTCAGGTAATTACAGCACAGGCTCAACCTTCACACTCTACGGAATAGCGGCGGCATAATGGCAAATACATATAGTTTAATAGAGGCTAAGACTTTAAGTAGCGATACTGCAAGTATTAGTTTTACTAGCATACCCGCAACTTTTACTGATTTATTGGTTTTTATATCAAGTAGAACTAACGCAGGTATAACAAGTGATGAAGCAAGAATAACTTTTAACAACAACACTTCATCTTATTCTTGGAAAATGCTTTACTCTTCAGGCTCTGGAGCGTTTGGAGCAAACGATGCATCAGACCCAGAAATTCCTGGTATCCAAATGCCTGGCAACAATGCTACTGCATCAACTTTTTCAGTTAATTCTATTTATATTCCAGGTTATGCAAGTAGTAATTACAAATCTGTTTCTATAGACTCAACACAAGAAGATAATGTTACAACTGCTTATATAAAAATGGTTACTGGTCTTTGGAGTAATACTGCCGCAATTACATCTATACAAGTATTTGGTGCTACTGGTAGTTTTGTTCCATATTCAACCTTCTACCTATACGGAATCAAGAAAAACTAACTAAGGAGAAAAACAATGCCAACTAAACTAATTGTGGATTGTTCCACAGGAATATCTACTGAGGTAGAACTTACCGATGCAGAGGTTGCCCAAAGAGAAGCAGATGCAGCAGCATACGCTGCTCAAAAAGCAGAGCAAGATGCAGCAGAGGCAGCCAAGGCTGCAGCCAAAGCATCAGCAGAGGCAAAGTTAGCAGCACTAGGTTTGTCTGCTGACGAAATCGCTGCACTGTAATACTCGTAACTATTTAAAGGAGCACTGTGGTCAGTCGTGATATAACCGAAGGACGAGGCTCGGCAACTGCCAGTATTGGTCGTGCTATTGCCGTTGACCTTGGTATTACATCAAGCAGTTCTGTCTGGACAAATACAGATATAGCCTACGATGTAGCCCTTGGTGGTATGCCATTTATCTATGCAGTATCAGATGAGCGGCCATACATTAGACAGACTGCCCCATTTAATAAGCCTCAGTTTGATAACAACCAAGAGCCAGGTGAGCAATCACTTACTGGCTGGTGGATTAGAAGTCAATCATCTTTTCATTCTGGTATAGGTATTAAATTCTATGACCCATCTGGTGGTGAGACAACAGCGCATAGGTTTGCTGACTCTTCCAATGTAGATGTATGGACTAAGGGAGAAGTAACTTTACTTAAAGAAACAGCCAATTTAAGTGGTGTTACTAGTGGTATATATAAACTTATATCTATAGTAGATGGCTCAACAGATAAAATATTAGGCTGGATTCCAGCAAGTACAACAATAAAAAATTATACTCCTGCTGGTACTGCAGTTACTTATACAGATGTAACTACTATAGGAACACCATTAGATACTGCTATCTTAGCAATTGTTTCAGATGGTATTAACTTATTTATAGCAGATAATGACCATATCTACACAGGTCCTATTGCTACACCTACTGCAGGTTACTCTCGCTATTACAATACTGGTAGTGAAAAGGTAGTACTTGGTTGGGTTAAACAACGTCTTGTTGCTGGCATTGGTGCATCTATTTATGAATTAACTAATGCTAAAGGCACTACTCACTCATTGCCTGCTGCTACATATACCCATCCTAATGCTGACTGGACTTGGACATCTATATCAGAGGGTGGCTCTGCCATCTATACTTCTGGCTATGCTGGTACTAGTGGTGCTATCTATAAATTTACTTTAAATACTGCTGGTGTTATGCCAACTCTTACCTCAGGTATTATTGCAGCACAATTACCTAGTGGTGAGTATCCACTTAAGATTGAATCCTATCTAGGCTATTTAGTGATTGGCACTAATAAGGGTGTGCGTGTAGCATCTATATCAGATACTAATGGAGACCTATCATACGGTCCATTAATTATTGAAGCAGCCAACACAGGATTAGACTTTGCATTTAGAGATAGATTTGTTTATGCAACTGGCTCTATTGGTGGTTGCCCTGGACTATACAGAATTGATTTAGGTAACGAACTTGAAACATTACGTTTTGCCTATGCTCCCGATACTTTCCTTAGTGGAGTAAGTGGCTATGCTACTAGCGTAGACTTTGTGGGTAACTCAGACCAGATAGCATTTACTACATCTGGTAGCAATGGTATTGCTATCCAATCAACTACAGTCTTAGCCGAAACTGGATATATAAAGACAGGCAAGATTCGCTATGGCACATTAGAGCCTAAAAACTTTAAGCGTTTAATTGCTAGAGGTTCCTTTACTGTTGGGCAAACACTACTATCTTCTGTTGTTACCAATTCTGGTGGAACTGAGACAGAGTTTGACCACATTGGATACTCTTCAGATGTAAACCCAGTAGAAGTTATTACTAACCAGCCAGAAGATGCACAAGAATTTTTGGCATATAAGTTTACACTTAGCCGTGATGCTACTGATACTACTCTTGGACCTACCTTCAAGGGCTACCAGATTAAATCAACTATTGCTACACCTCGTGTAAGGCTTATTAAGTTCCCTGTATATTGCTTTGATACAGAAACAGATAAGTACAATACGCTTGTAGGTTATGAAGGCAGAGCCTTTGACCGTATTAGATTGTTAGAAGATATAGAAAAAACAGGAGATGTTATTACCTGGCAAGACCTAAGCATTGGTGAGTCACAACAGGCGGTAATAGAAGAAGTTTCTTTTACTCGTATGACTCCACCAGATAGACGATTTGATGGCTTTGGTGGCATCATAGAGATTACGATTAGAACGGTATGATGACATGACACCTACTGACTGGGCTGCATTAGCAGTAGCAATAAGCACTTTGATTGGTTCCTTTGCCTTGATGGTAAGGTGGCTAGTTAATCATTATCTATCAGAACTTAAGCCTGATGGCAACGGGGGACATAACCTAGAGGGACGCATTACCCGATTGGAAACCCGTATTGACCAAATTTATTTACTCCTTAGTAATAGGGATTAGCCTACTCTTTATACCAACTCCTGCTAGTGCAGAAGATGTAATCATTAATCTTGATGCTACAACTGCCTATGTAGATGTAGTAGTTCAAGTAGATACAACAACAGCCTATACAATTACTACTACTACTGGACCACGAACCGAAGTGGTTGATTCTCAAACAGTAGAGCGTGTGGCTTGGGTAGATTCTTGGCTATGGTTATATCGTGGTGTTGCTGATAGCACTACTGCCAACCCCATAAGGGGTGATGATGATAGCAACCATAATGCTCAGAATAATTATTTTGCATCTGCACTTAGTGGAACATTAAACCCTGATACTTATACAATCCGTGCTACCTCTTATGACTATGTGGTTGGTGGTCAAAGACCAATAGGAACTTATACTTTAAGCAGCAACTTGATACCACCTAGAGATACTTCTACTGTTGTGGTTGATACAAGTACAGTAGTAGTAGATACAGGTACTGTTGTAGTTGATACCAACACTTCAACAGTTGATGGAACTACTGCAACGGTAGATACATCCACAGTCCCAACCAATATTCCAGAACCCACATCTCCAGTTCAGCCACCGCTGCCAGAAACTGGGCCAATTCTAATAATGCCTCCATTTGATATCCCCCAAGAAATTATTGTTGTTGAAGAGATTATACCAGAAGAACTTTCCCCAGTGGAAGTTATTGAAGATATACCTGTGATAGAAGACCTTCCAGATATACCTGAAGAAATTATTGAAGTAATAGAAGATTTACCTATAGAAGAAGTTGTAATAGATGAAGAACCAATTACCATTGAAGAGGCAGTAGCAGACATAATTGCTGAGGCTGAGGCTAACGGTGAGGCTATTACTACAGAGGATATGGAAGAGGCTGGCATTACCCTTGCTGACCTACCTGCTGATACACCTGTTCAATTAGACAATGGTGTAGTGCTTGAGGCTGGCACAGTAGTGGCCCTACAGTTATTAGAAAGTCCAGCAGAGTTAATCTCTGCAATCTTTGATAATCCAGCAGAGGTACTTACTGCTATCTCAAACATTGGTGCTGATATGTCTGAAGAAGAAAGAACAGAATCAGAGAATACAATCATTGCTTCCGTTATTGCTACTCAGGCTGCTGTTAATGCAGTAGCCGTAACCTCCGCTGCTAGAACAGCCACACCTACACCTATAAGTGGAGGTACTAGCCTGCCATCAAATGACAACATTAAGTTATACAAAAGGAGAAAACCTTGAAAGTACTAAAAGATATGGTCCAACAACTATGGACCTTGCTAGGTATGTTTATTGCTTGGGTTGTATTGACTGGCTCTGCTAAGACTGTAGTTGGTTATGCAATTATATTAACCTTAATAGTCTGGGCTATCACTTATCCATTACGTAACTCTAACGATGAGTAATGATATTGATTGGGAACACCAGAATAAATTAAGACAACAATGGCTAATGGATAATCCAGAGGCTGAATATCAGGGATGGATGTCAATATGAATGCAAAGAAAGCAACACCTGCTGCAATAGCAGTACTACGTCAAGCAACAGCAATTAAACCAACAAGAAATAAACTATCAGATGGTTTACTACCATCTGCTGCTCATCTCAAAGCAAGCCCAACCTCTGACCATAACACAGGGTATGCAGTTGATTTAACTCATGACCCTAAGAATGGCATTGACTGTGTTGAAATATTTGAGAAGTTAAAAGAAGATGCAAGGGTTAAGTACCTAATATTTCAGGGAAAGATTTGGTCTAAAGAAAAGGCTAAAGAAGGCAACCGTAAATACACTGGCAGTAATCAACATAATAAACATTTACATATTTCTATTAATGATGGGTCAGGAAATGACACATCACCTTGGTTTTGGTGGATGAATCAACCTAATCCATTGGCAACATTGGTTGCATCTGTTACATCAATACCAGCAAAGAAACCTTATCCAGTAGTAAAACCCCTAGTTTGTACCTGTTGTAAGGTGCATAGTAATACCAAATAAAGGAGCAATAAATGAACGAACAGTTCAAGCAAGTAGTAATAAGTTGGTTCCGAGCAGCAGCAGCAGCGGTAGTTGCACTGTATGTAACTGGAATTACAGACCCTAAGCAACTAGGTGCAGCCGCACTAGCAGGACTTGCAGGCCCAGTTCTTAAATGGTTAGACCCATCAGCCACACAGTTTGGCCGTGGTAGCGAGTAGTTATAAATAAAAGAATCCCCCGCCCAGTATTACTACTGGAGCGGGGGTCTTTTTTGTTTTCTAAGTAGTTCCCCTCTACCTAGCCAACTCTCTGATTGCCTGAAGTATTAGTTCAGGTTTAATTAAGTAACCCTTGCTAGGGTTAGGCTCTATGTTACACGTAATAGGATGTCCCCACAAAGTAACCGCATGACGGAGTGCGTTTATAGGGACAATAAAGGTTGCTCCTTCTAGTACGAAGGCCCAGTATTCTGCTTTAGTTACAGATAGTCCTGACGGATACCACTCTTCATTGTTGTGTGACCAGCATACTGTTTCTATATACAGGTTGCCAGTGTTCTTCCACTTAAGGTCTGTCTTAACTTCAATGGTTTTGCCACCAGTTAATAGTTCATTAACCAATGCTTCACCTTCATGACCAACTGACAAATCTAAATCAAAGTCAGATAGTTTACTCATAATTTATACCACTAAATACAGAAGCAGGAACAACTGTCTTACCAACTATCCCACGTTTACCTCTATACTTATCCCTTTCTTTTTTAGTAGTACCACCCCAAATTCCTTCAACTAAATTTTCAATTGCATAGTTGAAACATTGGACTTGTACTGGGCAAGTACTGCATAGTTTTTTAATATAATTAAGATGGGGATAGTTACCTTTTTCTTCAGTAAAAAATACTTCTACATCAATACCAGTACATGACGGTATGTCTTTCCATACTGGATAATCAATCAAAACTTTTAACCCCCTGTAGAATAAAATCCACCTGTCTTAAAGTGGGTTGGTATAGGAGACCATACACGAAGCATCATGTTACCGCAAGAAGCACAAGGTGGTGGAGTAGGGTCATTGGTTTCTATAATTTTAGTACATACTTTACATTCAAAGTCATAGTAAGGCATCAGTCACAATCCATTCCGATATTATCTATTGGTGTAGGTAGGGTTACTAGTGAGCCACAGTCTACACATTCACCATCTAAAAAGTAAAATGCTATCTCGCCTTCTTCAAAGGCTACTATGGCTGTAAACAATTGTGAACCACACATACAGATATCTCCAATAGGATGGCCACGTAAGTCTATAGCATTGGTGTAATCTTTCTTAAACAAATCTTTTATTTCTTTAGGTTCTTTACTCATGCTCTTCAACTTCTTCTTTAGTTTCTATAACATCTAAGTCGCTGTGTGTGCGCCAACCACCCAGTATTTTTATTAAAGAAGATAGTGCACGATTAACCTTCATACGTGCACCATCGGCTGAGGTATTAAGTTCCTTACCTAAGTCACTCCACTCGTAGTTCTCTACACTAAATCGTATTCTTAAAATATTTTGTTTAGCCTCTGCTAATCTGTTGAATGCTTTTTCTATGTCTGACCGTAGAACTAGCCAGTTGTTACCGTCTGTTACTTCACCTGATTTACCAAACTTAAAGTTAAGGTCTTTGATTTTACTAGGTATCTCATATGTATTATCTATGATGGATGGAAGAAATGCTTCTATAACTGATGGGTCGTAGTAATATAAATCTGATATGTCATAGCCAACCTTGCGGGCTTTTTCTTGTTCACAATATTTAAGTGCTGCATTGCGTAATGACCTAGCAATTAATCTTTCTTTATCTTTAGGTGGTAACTTAGACCACTCTGTATATTTAACTGGATGTGTAAGAAACCATACCCATAGTACCTGTCTTATATCTTCTGCTTCTGTAACTGGATACTTCCTGTAATATTCAGACGCAAGAGTAGAAACAAGTAACTTGTATTCATCTACCCATGCATCTGTCATATTTTATTCTATGCCTTCCCACTGTCCTCTTTGTACCAATAGTCCTATTATGGCATAGTTAGCCAGGTCTATAAGTGTATCCTCAATAGACTCATAGTTCGGCGTGGCGTCCTTACCAGCCATGTTATTCAGACGGGCTAGTTTGTCATACATCCTAACACGCAGCCCATTCATTGCCCCGCCAGGAGCGAGGGCAATATTCAACGGCCCGTAATCCTCTTGTTTCTTCATCATAATACTACGCAATTCATTAAGAATTGTATCTACATCACTTGGATTCTTCATTGAATATATCCTTCATACTAGAGTCGAATTGTTCCATTGCTGCTGCTACTTGTATCTCGTCAGTAAATTGCTGACCTTCTCCTATGCTGCTTGCATATATAACTGTGGCTAATAGTGAAAGCATTTTCATAGCACTCTTTGGGTCATCATCTATTGTTAAATATATATCTCTTAATGCATTAAGTATATCTAATCCCTGCCCATTAGATATTTGTAGGCCAACTAATCTTTTATTTTCTCCTATGAAATCCCATAACTCTTCATCACTTTCCCAAACATTTTCTGATTCGCTCATCTATCCACTCCTTTCCTTCTTGTACTATGATGCTATTAACATCATGTCCTTCTGGCATTTGCATTAGATTAACATTGGGTAGTTCTCTACTTAGTTTCTTACCAAACTCTAAGCCAGCATTGTCTCCGTCTGCTAGAACAATTACTGTTTCAAAGTCATCTAGTATTTTACTATAGTAAGGTTTCCAATTGTTAACTCCAGGTATACCTATAGATGAGTGTGTTGTCTTGGCTTCTAAGATTATTGTATCTAACTCACCTTCGGTTACACATATGTAATTGCCAGCAGTTAGTACTGTTTGTGCATTAAACATTGTAGTCTTAGCCCCAGGTATACCCATATACTTGGGTTCATCTGGATTGTTATTAAGAGTTCTAAATCTTATATCCACCACACCTGATGGTGTGATGTATGGTATTGCTAATCTATTTTTATAACTCTCGTGTCCTGGAAGAGCGTCCTTCACTATCCCCAGATGAAACTTTTTCGCTTCGTCTACCGAGAGATGACGGCTTGAAAGGTATTCCTCCGCTAGATGAATGTGTTGAGCGTATTGTTCTGTTGCCTGCAAGAGAAATGCTCTCTGCGAATTTGATAGCCTCACTGTAATTACCTCCTTGTTTATATATAATTAAATCATACACATCACCTTGTACTTCACAACCAAAACATTTGAATCTTTTATCTTCAAAATTTAACGCTGCTGATGCGTGTTTATCTCCGTGAAAAGGACAACGCATCTTGCGCCAACCATGCCCCTCCGTTGGCAGGGTGGCGCCTATATAACTTAGATAGGCAGTGATGTCGTGCTTGTCACTCATATTCTTTAAGTGCTTTAACAAGAATGCGTCCATCAACAATAGATACTTTGTTTAATAATATTGCTTTACATAGTATACCAAAGTAATCCATATTGGTCCACATTACTGCATCTTCTAATTCATTTGGTTTCATTTATTATTTTCCTTATTAACTCTATCCATATTTTTGCTGGCATTGTTGCATACCATTCTCCAACATCTCCTTTACCTTTGCGTTTGTGTAGTACTGTGCCTGTCCATGCTTTGTCATTCTTTATTTCTATTTCTAACTCTTTTACCCATGTAGATAAATCTAAACGGTAGTGGTCTTTAACTTCTATTGTTACTCCATTAACACCACTGATGTCTCCCTTATCTAGTTGGGCACCTGCGATTCGCCTGTCTGCATAGGGAAAACCATTGATTTTAAGCCACTTTACGACATCTGCCTCGGCTCTACTGCCCTTAGCCTTGGCTGGATTACTCATAGTAATTCCTGTTGTGCTGTGTATCTAATCATAACATCATCTAGATGCATAGACTCAGGATTAAATGAGAGAGTAACATAGTTGCTACCTGTTTGGTCTGCTTTACCATAACGATTCTTAACTGGGGCTACACATAAGAAGTTGTCATCTCCTTGTTTCATCTGACCAATAGTTAATACCATTGCTGGTATCTGATTAACTAATCCTTGAATAGATGAACGTGATTGGCAAGGATAACCTTCGAATCCTTCTTTAGTATGGTGTAGTACTAACACGGCAGCATTGGTATCTCTGGCTAGATACTTAAGTTCTTTCATTGCAGCACGCATACCTTGGAACTCTTCATGTCCATCCATTGCTATGTCCATAAGATTATCTACAACTATAAGTGTAGGGCTTCTGCCCCATACTGTTTCGAATGCAGATACTTCTTCATCTAAATCTTTTAGTGTAGGTGTAGATTCAAATGACCAGAACAAATGATTGTTTAGTAATAGTATTTCATTTGCTTTGTCTGGGTCTTTCTTTAGTAATTGTTCTGCTGATTGTTGGCTCATGTTGCCAGCCATTGCTATTAAACGCATAGCCATGGTGTGTGCATTAGTATCTGCACTGAAGTAAAGCGTTGGTAGTTTAGTTCTGGCAGCAATTGCTAATGCAATTGATGACTTGCCTGCACCTGGAGTGCCTGCTATTACTGTTACCTCTGCTCTGCGTAGTATGATTCCCGCTCTTTCAAATGCTTGAAAAGCAGGGGGCAATGGTTCGCCCCCCACCTCTGCTTTACTGATAGAGCGTCTAAGGGTTTTCACTTAACCTGTTCTGCTACAAATGTACTCCATGCTGCGTCTGTTGTCTTAAGATAAACATTCTTGCATTTATCGAATGCACCTTTAGGAGCAGCACAAAAGTAACCACGATATGTTGAGCCATCTTTACCAGTACCTTGTATTGCAGTCATGTGTCCATGTGGGCAGTTACGTCCACTAAGCGAGGCAGTTGAATTATCCATTGGTGAAATGCTTGCGCCTAGTGCTGATGCAATTGCTCCTACTGTCATAGGTGTTGGTACTGTGCCACGAATTGCTTGCTCTAGTTCTGTTGTGGCTGATGTAATGGCTGCTAATCCTGTTGCAACCACTGCGTCTAGTTCCTCTCCGCTACTTGCACGGACTGTTACTAAACTACCTGATGCTGTCTTGATTGTGATACTGATTGGTGCTTCTGAATGAGACACTATTTGTTCTCCTGTTCGAATGAATAAGAAAGACCTTTTTGGTCTCTCCATTTTCTTGCTTTCATGGACAATTGTAAACCCTTAAAGCCTTCTTTAATATCTACCCACACTAACTTGCACGTGCCTGTTCCTGCAGGTAAATGGATAATGATTGCTTTGTCTTTGTTTACATCTCCCCATGTACTACGGGTTGCCGTAGCACCATCATACGGCAAGCCGTTAGCATAGATTGCTAACTGTATTGCTATGTTATTAGGGTGGTCTATACGACCAGTCTTAATATCAGCAATAAATAACTCACCGTTATACTCAACAAGTCTGTCTGGTGTACCAGCAATCTTGTATTTATCTAGCACACTAAACTGTTCAATGAACTTATTGTTGAGAATCTTAGTTGTTTCTTCATACGCCTTGATGTCTGGTATCCACTGTGGTGGTACGACACCTAAGTCTTGTCCTAAATCTAATCGTTCTGCTAGTGAGTGTATGGCTGTGCCTATGTTGGCTGCTTTGTTTGCACCTGCTACTTCCATAGCCGATTCAATCAAAGAGTTAACTGCCATTTTATCTTCTTGTGCTGCGCTAATAGATAACAATATGTCTGGTCGTGTAGTTAAACCTATTGCTGCCATCCGCATCTTCCATGCTACTAATGCTGATGCATCATCTAATGAGTTAGCAATTGTTGTTGCTCGTGTATAGGCTACTGGTTTGCCGCCTGTTGGCGGGACTACTAGTGGTCTGCCGTATCTGTCTCGTTCTATTACTAACTGTGCCATTGCTCTCCTTTATTTATGAGTTGCCCTGAGAAAGGAGATAGCCGAAATCAGGGCACTCAAGATTAGTATATCACATTAGGCTTCAGGATATGCTGAGTTCATCGACACATCATCTAACCAGATGTCGCCATCTGTGGTTAGGCTAAGTTCAATGTTGTCTCGAATAATATCTTCGGCTGTATCTTTGTTAGGTGCTTCTATACCTGTAACTGTGGCTGTAATAGTTACTGTTGCTGACCATGATTTAGTTAATGCTTCAGCACCTATGTTGATGAGTAGATTATTAACATCATCTACATCACATAAGATTTCTGTTTGGTCTGTGTCATAGTTAGATTGAAAGAGTTCTCTTACATCAAACTGTGCACTTTTGAACTTGCGTTCAACTTGTGCTAGTTCTATTTTAAGATGTTCTTTTTCTTCTATCAGTTTAGTAAGTGATTCATTAGTAAAGGTATACTTGATACCACCTACTTGAGTAGATACTGTTGGTTCAGCACCATCTACTTCTGTATAGTACATTGTCATTCTATCTCCTATTCTTGTAGTAACCACGGTTGAAGGTGGTGCCCTTCCACGATGGCGTGGGCAGGCGCTGAACTCTGGCCACGCCAGAGAACACCTTCTGGAAGTTCTATCATTCTATTGTAGCACTCTTCATTACATGCTTCAATAGCATATATACAAGGGTTTACCATAGATACTGGAACCATTGGGTAATGGTTCTGTTGTAGGTGTAGTTTTATTTGCCACTCTAAATCTGTATTAGAACTGGCTAGTTCTGTAGCAAAATTTCTACCCATTACTTAACCTTTATAGATGTTTGTGAATGAGTAGCACCTTCTGCTTTGTCGCAGTCATCACACCAATAGCCATACAAACCATTAGCAAATAATGATTCGGATACTACTATTTTATTTTGTCTGCATACATTACATTCTTTATAGTTTGATATTCTACCCATCATACACCTAACAATTCTAATGCTCTGGTTTTAACACCATCATTACGACCAGCCATTGTGCTAACTGCTAGGTTCTTACCCTTAGCATTGTAGTCAGCCCACTCTATAACTGCATGCCACATACCAAACTCTGTGTTCCGTATGTTCTCCTGTGTAGGAGAGGTAGCATAGATATCAAATGATTTAGTTCTAGCATTGATTGCATTGGTAAATTGTTTCTTCTCACCTGTTGATAACAAATGATACGGTGCTTCCTCTATCTTACTAGGTAGTGGAAACACACGCTTGAAATAATTTTTAGCATGTTCATGACTTGCTTTTCTATCAAGTAATGTATCTGCTAGTGCTGTGTAATCATTAGCCATATCATAAGTTAATCGTATAATGTTAGCAATCTCTGATACTGATAGCATTGCATTAGTTGTATGACTTAATGTATAAGTATACTTGTTGTTGTTCTTATATATCTTATTGATTTGATTCATACAAAACAAACGCTCAATCACTGGTTTAATTATGACTGAACTGCTGCCATCGTGGCTAGTCCTGGCTAGTAAGAAGGCTGAGTGTGGGTCATCAGCAATGGTCATCTCCATTGGAGTTTCCATTAACATCCATACCTTTGCACCACCATCATACTCACCTGCTGCTGCGTATCTAAGTCCACTAGAATCAATTAAGTTATCTAATGCACCAAAGATTTCTGCATTCTGAAATACTTTATAACGATTACCTACTACACCAATGGCTGATGTCTCACCCGTTGGCATAGTTTTAATAACCGCTTTCTTATTATCAATTGGTATACGATTAACTGATTCGTTACCTGGCACTTGATAGTTAGCCTCGATATCATGCAATGATACTGACCAATCTAATCCTGCTTGACTGGCTACCTCACTGGCTGATGTAGCCTCTACTGCTACGCCTGCCTTGTGCCATGCACTTTTGCGTATGGCTCCGTGTATAAGGGTTTCAGTTGTCATTGTTTACTTCATCAGTATCTATTGCGTAAATAGTATCAACAACTTTAGGGTGTAGTTGTTGTGCCATTTTACCAAACTCAGATGGTGCCCATTCAGCAGCAAATACTCTGGCAAGTAACTTAGCCAATGCATAGTCTGGGTTAAGAGTTAGTACTTCAAGCAACATAGTTTTGGCTTGCTCTATCTCTTCAGTTTGATATAAGTATCCACAAAATACTGTGGCTAATGGTACTGCTTTATCTTTAACAATAACATTACCAAGTAATGATATGTATTGGCCTATATAATCAATGTCTTTTTCTAAATGAATACCCATAATAAAGTCACGGATTTGTAGGTTAGCATTGGTTGCAATGGCTACCTCTGCTATGTGTGTGGCTGATGGTACAACACCATCTGCTACTGCATCAATTGCTTTACGAATGTCCTCAACAATACGAACATTAGTATCACGGTCACTTGGATTGTACTGACCTTCTTGATTAATTAACTCGGACTTAACTTCATTGCGAAGTAAGTCATAGTCTGTATCTATCACGGTATCTCCTTTGTTAGAGGGCGTCCTGCCCCTATTGGCAGACGCCCGACTTGCTATAGATATTTTGCTATTGAATTGTAAGTAGATGTTGACACCGTCTCTTCATCAGTAAGTTGAAGGATACGGATGGCATTACTTATCTCTTCCTTCGTATCACGATAAGCATGAATGTTCATTGTTTCGTAATCACGAGATGGTTCTTGTGGAAAGTTTTTTTCCTCCGTCATGATATCGAAATCAACATTAAGAGTATTACTCCATGAACGATAGTTAGTTCTAATGTTCTCTGCTTTAGAGAAGTTATCAATCGCCCATTTCTGAATATCTTTTTTCCATTTATCTGCAGCCTTTTGATACTGTGCTTCGGCTTCATCTTGTGATGCGTAGTCAAGTTCTAACTTGGCTAGTGCTTGTTGCAATGCAGTAATTACCTTTGCTGTGGGTAATTTTACATTGATTGTCCTGCCATTACCTCGTGCCATATATCTCCTTTAGTTGTTGGTTAGTGAGCAGTTTAATGCCATACTCAGGGCATTGTCTACGATTACGCTGGTTAGACCTGCATCTCTCGTAGAAATTTAGTACCACCCATTTGCACGCCAATGTGCCCATGCAACTGATGGTTTTTTATAGCGGTGTTGGATATACTCCAGCCCCCGTTCAATTTGACGCGGGGCTGGGGTGTTAGGGTCAAGGCCTAGAATCTGAGGGATACCCGCTGCAGTAGACTTGTCATTTACTGCCTCGTGATTCCATGCTGATTCTTTTCCCCAAAGTTTGGCAAGTGCTGAGTATTCAGACTTGTTCCATTGTGGGTAATGCCACTTCATTAATTCCCTGGCGTATGCTTTCGCCATTCGTGGTGTCCAGATAGATATGTCTATGCAGTTGTCTTGCAATTGTGTTGCTACTGCTACTGCGTATGCTGGACTGGGAAAGAATGGTATTGATAGTAATGCTAGCAACCAACTTAAATACCCTGCTAACAATCTCTTCATTTAATAAACCTCCATGTGATATATCCAAAGAGTAATAAGAATGTCCAGGACTGTGTCGTTGTGAGGTATGAACTTGTAATGAGTTGTTCAATCATTTCACCCTAACAATCTCTTGACTGTGCTTAACACCCTTATCAAACTCTAACACATGCCACTCTGATGGGTCATCAAGGGCTTCATCACCTGCTGTATCTATATTTATATGTGTGGTTCGGCATCTAACTTTGGCTAGTATCCACACGGTGTGCTCCCATACTGGGATATCTTCATTAAGCATTTTGTTCCTCTCCTGCTAATGAACAAACTTCACAATCTGTTTTACAAGTAGGACATTTTCTACTGATATCAAGCATTGGCTGCCTCTATCTCTCTTTCCTCTTTGTCTATAGCATCTTGTATTACATCTAGTAATACTGAGTAGTTTTCTGGTTCATCAAACAATGGATTTGTTAATGCTCTATGGAACTCATCTTTAAGTATAATTAACCTATCTAATTTAGGCATTAGATTCATCCTGAATTTTGGCGAGGTCATTAACGGTTGGCTCATCGTTTACATATAGCCTGCCTGTTGCAAGCAACTCGTCAAACACATCAAGCATGTCCATTGTTGATAGGGCAAATGCTTCCTTGATTTTAAGTAGTTCTTGTTCTGTTCTCATTGCTATCTACCTTTCCATTTTGCGTCTGGTTGCAGATACATCACTCATGCGCTGAATGATTTCGTTCTGTGTCTTGATTATATAGATGCTATATCCAATGGTCAAGATGCTAGCAATAAGGGCTATCATAATACCTATCATCGTACCTGTATCTAGATACATTACATTCCTCTTTTCTTGGCGCGGATAGCCAACTTGGCTGGGCTATATCCACCAATGGTCTTGCCTGTTTTCTTTTGAACTTTAGGCTTTTTCTTGTAAGCCTTACCGTTCTTTCTATCATTGCTTGCCATGCTATCTCCGTTCGACTCGTAGTGCTCCAATGAATATACTTTGCGGGGCCGCAAAATAAAAAAATTTTTGGTAGCAAGGTGAGGCAACAACCCCACCTTGCCTTGTGCTAGAGCAGCATAACCCTTCTTATCTCATTGTATAGAGATTGAGATGGTGTTATACATTGTTGGCAACCTACAAATCTATTGACTTGTAAGTGACACACCATACATATTGTGTCAGTTGATGGTAAAGCAAGATAAGCATTGAGTTCATCTTGCTTGAACATAGGGAAGACATGTTTGCCGAGGTATAACCAACTGGGAAGACGATTGGTTATATCGTATACACCTTCGAGGTATTCTCCATCACGGTTAGTCCATTGATGGTTGAACCCTTTCTCATCTGGTATATCCGAAGACTGAGCAGGTTCTGACTCCTGCTCACTCCTATTAATCTCTTGAAAGTTTAGTGCGTGTTCCACACTAGAACCTTCTTGAAGTAAGTTACATTCTGCGCAATACTCATCACGAGTATCCAACTGGGTCGCTGGATTCTCGTGTGAGCATGAGAAGGATTGCGTAGAAGATGACAAGGCAAATGATGTCATCAGGCTGGTTTGTTAGGCCAGAGTGAGTTCTGTGATTACCATGTTGTCATACCAAGTGCCAGGCTTTTTGCCAGCCTTGGTTTCCATGTAGCCACGGATGTTAACCACGCAGTCATCTGAGTCCACAAGATTTTTGCGGATGAACTCCAGGTGGTCTGGGTCAGATGTGGTGACTATGCGTGAAGCAACGAAGACGGACTTGAAGGAACCGTCTGGTTGAGCAACTGCTCTGCTATCTTGGATACCAAGATTGAAACGGTTCTTGTTATCCCATACTTTATTGACACGAGCACTCTCGAATGAGAATGTATTCATGGTTATCTCCTTTTCACTAGGGGACTTTTCCCCTAGCACTCGCGCAGGGGTAAATCCCCTACGGTAACTAAGACTTAATCTTAATTACAAGAACCACATAAGTTGGCAGAAGGGAATTGTCAAACAGCCTTTCCGTTTGACAAGGAATGAATGCCAACTACGGCACGGAAAACTAAACTTAACTGAGGCGCCAGATATGTAAGGGCCTGCGCCGAAGACTGTACTCCGTCCAGCACGCTTCTATACTGTATGATAGGTGGCTGTAACGGTCTAGGGTCAACGCGTATTGACCCCAGTATGCTTAATGGAGAGGTAGATAGCAATGAGAACAGAACAAGAACTACTTAAAATCAAGGAAGCATTTGCCCTATCAACAATGGACATGCTTGATGTGTTTGACGAGTTGCTTGCAAC
>Ga0247723_1000764_pt1 | contig 20602 bp, 22 predicted proteins | sample MSEWelMarce5H_FC_FD_189079 | JGI IMG/M metagenome (GOLD analysis project Ga0247723, IMG submission 189079) | Subsurface sediment microbial communities from gas well in West Virginia, United States - MSEEL Well Study Marcellus 5H_FC | ecosystem: Environmental > Terrestrial > Deep subsurface >... | reverse complement strand
TGTTTAGTGAGCCTCCACCACCACCACCAGCGAACCAGCGCGTTCCCGTAATGTTCTGACCGAGTGAAACAGCGTTTCCCCACGTGGAGAATGTTGACAGCCCGTTACCGCCTGCCCCGCCCGTAGTGGTCGCGTTAGACCCGACAACCCCAGCACCACCTCCACCACCTCCACCCGAGGTTCCAAGCGCAGTCGTATCGCCACCGTTCTTGCCTTGTGTTTCCACACCTTTACCGCCAGGTCCAGGCCCGATTTGCGAGCCGCCACCGCCTCCTGAACCGCCGTTGTGACCGTACATTGGGGCAGCCGAATCAAGGCCGCCTCCGCCACCTCCGCCACCTCCAACACCCAACACCCCAAGGTTGGTTAGATAAGAATCCCCACCACGGTTCCCACCCGTTGAAGCAGCTGTCACCGATGCTCCACCGGCACCAACCTCAACGACAACAGTGCCCGCTGAAACATAAAAATTGTCTACAGAGAAAAGACCGCCAGCCCCGCCTCCACCACCAACACGGGAAGCATTACCGCGCCCCCCAGAACCTCCACCACCAAGCAACAACACATCACAGAAACCGTCATCACTGAAGGTAATCGAACCGTCACCAGTGAAAGCGTAATACTCATACCCACCGGCAGTGCCCAAAGTAGGTGAACCCGTAGTCCCAGAAACCACAGCCGGAGTGTCTAGACCGCCAACGGCATTAACCCATGCGGCACCGTCCCAAACCTTAGCGTTGCCCAACTGGTATGACATTATGATCCGCTCGGGGTTTCAATCCACACGTCACCAGTGACGGGTGTGTAGGAAACATCAGGGTCGATGGACCCAACGTAAATCGTGATACCAAGGTCGCTATCGGTGTTGATGATGTTGGCCTTGTTGTCCTGAAGATCAACGATGTCGGACTCGGCGGCCGCAATATCAGCTTCAGCCGCCTCGATGTCAGTAGCAGTTGCGTTCCAGATAGCGGGGAACGTGCGGGGGTCCGAGCCGTTAGCCGGAGTAAGGCCACCCGAAAGTCTAGTTACTGCCATTAGTTAGTCCATCCGTAATATTCAGTAAGTTCTACAACGACGCCAACTTTATCAAGTGCTGCGGAATACGGGGTGTATGCCGGCTGGGCCGTGAACTGTAAACCTGAGTTTCCTTGGCCGGAGATAAAGCCACCGGTCTCTGGAGTAACACCTGTTTCCAGTACTTGTACCATTATACCCGATAGGGTCAAAGTTCCGGTGCCCCCGAGAGACAGCTCTACGCCGTTGTACAGGCTAGAGTCGAACGTCTCGTTGAACCTGGAGTCATCGGTAACGTCCATCAGCGTCAGCGTCACCGGGCTTCCCGAAGATAGCGAGTCAACTGTTGGTGTGGCTACCACCGTACCACCAGTGCCATTGAAGCCGAACGCTCCAACGTGGGCAGTGTGTCCGGCTGGGATTGGCACCCAGATGCGCCTCGTGCGCCCGGAGTCCACCACATAACGCACGGATTCTGCCGGGAAGTTCAAGTTGTTTGCGGGCGTCAACACAGACTCACCGCGCTCAGCGTCGTTCAGGGCCAAGCCGTCGTACAATCCCTGCGAGGGAGTGGCCCACCACTGGGGCAACACGTTACGGTCAGCGGCAATCGGATCGTGAATGTACAGCGGGCCGTGACCGTAGACACCATCGGCAAGATCGGTGATAACCCTGGCCTCATCCCGGCTGATGGAGTTCCAGCTCATCGTGTAGTTTTTGTGCGCAGCCGTAGACCTGCGAATCGAGGCACCACCATTAAGGTAATCTACCTTGTTGAAGTAGCCCTGCTTGGACGATGGCATGTTTACAGACGGAGCGCGCATCTCTAGCATTTTCGCCTGGGTGCCCATGTAGAAACAACTACTCATTAGTTACTGCCCCGTCTCGCTTCGTCAAAGTTATTCTGGTTGGTGGCCTCGGCTACAACCCTACCGTTCAGCCTCAATTGTACGTTACCGGCGTCGGCAAGAAGCTTGCGGTCAAAGGGCGAGAGCTCGACCATTACCGTGCCATCGGAGCCCATAGCGCTACCACCGACGAAGCCACCCATCTGATAGCTGCGCATACCGTTCTGCATCTGCGCAAGGAATGAGGGGTCTGGCATTCCGCTGGACTGGTTGACAAACTGCTTGGGGATAACGTACTCGCCCTTGTGGACAATACCGGCTGGCTGGTTCTTTCCGCCGGGTCCGGTGAAGCCGCCCATTGAGAAATTTGGATTTACACCAAGACCACTAAGAGCTGGAATGTATATTGGAGTAGTTACTGCTACGGGTGTTGGGAGTCGAGTTGGCTGCCCTAGCGCCGCGTTTAGGGTTCTTGCGGCTTGAATATTTTTATTCAAGCTTGCGTTCAGTTCGTTAAGCGCCTGGAGCGCCGGGTTGACATTAGCCTCTACGGTGATGTTGCGTTCCACCTTTGAGATGGCGGTCTGAACATCATCGAAGGCGGCTGCGTATTCAAGAACTACAGATTCTTGGAACCCGAGCTCCGTTGCCTGCTGAATAAACTGTTGACGCGCAGTTTCCGTGGCCGCTGAAAGTTCTGCCTGCGTAGCGCCAGACTCAGCAAGCGCGGTGATGTAACCCTGGTAATCTTGCACAAGCCCCAGCAGGGCCTGACGGTTCTGTCGCTGTCCAGCGCCCTGACCCGTAAGGTCACCGCCGGCAATGGCTTGTGTTTCCCCAAGCCTTCTTGCGTTATCCGCCTGCTCGCGATCTAGCGCGGCAATCTCCTTGCGCAACTGCGCTGCACGAAGCGTGTCGCCATATGCTTCCGCGATAGACAGGAAGTACTGCTTGAGCGCACGGTCCGCACCCAGGTCACTCTGAGAAGCTTGGAGTTCTTCTAGTTCAAAGCGAGCATCTTCCACTTCCTCGGAAAGATTCTGGAAAGATTCGGCGATATCATCTAATGCCTGACCCCTAGCGAACCTAATATCAAACGCACGGGTAAATACACTTTCCAGGTCGGATGCGTAATCAAGGAGCGTGCGAACTTCCTTCTGCGCATTCTGTACACCGAGGTTGAAGTTATTGAGGTTGATGTTAGCTAACCCACCGCCGGCAGTATTAATAAATTGCTGAACCTGCGCCTCGGTCAACCCGAACTGTGCGCCCACTTGGCTGATAGCTTGACGAAGAATCTGTAGTGACGGTGCCGACTGACCGCCAGCGGTCTTGGCTAGCTGTGAGAATAATGCCGCGAGGTTGGCAACCCCTTCCTCGGCGCTGTCGGACTGCTTGAGGATTGAACCGATTGCATCTTGCATCTCATCGCTTGCGTAAAATGCCTGGTCCCCAGATTCCCCGAAGGCTTCACCGAGTGCAAAGATTGCGTCTTCTGCGTCGCGACCCAGGTTGATTGAATCAAACATAGAGCTAGTAAGCTTATCGAATTGCTCGGCAAGAGTCTCGGCCCTGGCCCCAGCGCCACCCATCTTTGTTCCGGCATCGTCAGCACCAGCGCCAATGCCACCAAACAAATTGATAAGGGGCTGTGCCTTGGAGATGAGGAATTCCATTTTTTGCTCAACCGTTGTGAGGTTGGCTGGAATGTCAGAGATACCCAGGTCCGCAAAGCCAGCGGCCGCGGCGAGCTGGAGCATAGCTTGCGTAAGAACAAGCGCCATCTGCGACGTGCCCTGGCCCTCATCCTTGAGTCTCTGTAGCACGGCGTTCATATCCGCCAAGCGCTCGGGTACAGTCCTGAACTCATTACCGGCCAACGCGGCAACCATCTCCTGGAAGCTTTCGGCTGTAATGTCAGAAGCATCGGCACCAGCAGCTAACTCGTCGAAGAATCTTCCAACAGCATCGCGTCCGGCACCCGCGGCATTTTCGGCACCAAACAGCGCCTTCATCAGACCATCTACCTCACCAGCGGCAAGCGATGTTTGCGCTTCTAGTTCGGGCATTCCGTCATTGAGGACATCGTTGGCTTTTGCAAGCTCAAGAATTTTTTCTGGATCGGCCGCTTCTGTATATCCCTCAAGCGCGAGTTCTGCAGCGGCTAAATCTTCAAGTAATTCGGTGTCCTTAAAAAACGTAAACCTTTGCGGTTGTCTTATTACATCAAATACTTCATCTAATCTTTTTTTGGCGTCTTCGGGATTTCCAATAAGTTGTTCAGTGAAAGTTTCAAAATCTCCAAACTCTGCAACAATTCCCGTCCTCAATTCGGGGATGGCAAAGGCTGCCTGAATTTCCGGGCTAGTCGATGCCTGCTGGCGCAAGTAGAATGCAACATTTTCACCAAGTATTAGATACTCGTCAGCCGCTTTTTTGGCAGCCTCGGCCTCGGCGTCAAGGCCAGAAATAATATCGCCCGATATCGAGGCAGAGTCACCTTGAACTTTAAGAAATCTTTCGGACGTTTGAGTTTGTAGCTCCGTGGCTTTCGCGTCTTCCTCGCGAGCGATAGCGGACTTTTCAATAAGTTCATTAACAAGATTAATACCGCGATAAAGATTTTGTTTCTGGCTTGCCCTATTCGCACCTATCTGTGCCTTCTCTAGGACGACAAAGCCATCAGCTGCTTCTTTGGCGGAATCAGAAAGCTTACTGTAAGCATCGGCATCCGCCTGCAAAGCCTTCGATAAGCCTGCCTGGTCGGAAAGTAGGTCGTTAGTTACGGATTGAACTTGCTGCACCCGTTGGCTATAGGCAGACATGATTGCACCGACAACCGCAATGGCAATACCAATCGCACCGAAAGCCAGGGTCCCAAACTTTATTGTCGTAGCAAGCCTCATAAAGGAAGCATTGGCAGTGAGCGCACCGAGCCCAGCCGACTGTAGGCCCTTGGCGCTAAAAATAGCCTTAAAGCCAAGAAGGCCGAGGTCAATGCCGAGTGTTCTAGACGCAAACACAAGCGCGCTGAATCCAGCAATTAGTGCGGTAAGAATTGCTCCCGCGGCAGTAGCGGCGGATACTACAAAGGCCAGCGCAATAGCGACACCGGAAAGAATCTGACCCGGAGTAGTGGCAAGGAAATCTGTAATTCCAGCGGTAACGTTGCTGAGCGCCGCGAACAATTGAGCAAGGCCGGGAATTGACTGGCCCACAGTCGCGGCAAGTAGTTCGAAGTTCTGCACAAGTCTACGAAGTTCTTCTGCCGTGGTGCCGGCGATAATCGCGTACTGCTCTTGAATCTTTTGGCCGCGCGTGAATTCTTCATTACTAAGTGCAACAAGACGACGAACCTCGTCAGAGCTTTGCGCCAAACGTAGCAACGCTGGAATGTCACGCACGGAGGTGATACCGAGCTGTCGCAAGGTTCTTTCGGCGTCGCCAGCAGTCTGGCCCAAGCCGTCAAAAAAGTCAAGGATTACATTGATTGATTGCGAAGTTCCCCACGCTGCGGTAAATTCGTCGGCGCTCCTACCCGATAGTCTAGAGAACTCCTCGAGCTCATATCCTCCAGTAGCCACAGCGGCACCGATATCAGAGAAGAGCCTGGTCACGACACCACGTGCAAGTTCCGGCGCGATACCAAGCGATGCTAGCGATCCGGAAAGACCAATAATATCCGCAGCGCTAAGTTCAGCCAAGTTACCCATCGAGGCAATCTGAGTGGCCACGCCAACAATCTGGGATTCTGTAGCGATAGAGTCAACACCGACCGCGAGGATTGCGGAACCCAATTCCGCAAATTGACCCTCGGCACCATCGATGAGCATGGTAAGTCTACCGAATGCCGTGGCCGCAGCTTCTACTGTTAGGTCTGTGGTTGCGGCGAACTTGGCAACGTTGTCAGTAAAGCCGGCTACCAGTTCTGTAGAGATACCCAACTGTCCAGCCAGTGTTGCGATGTTAGTAATTTCCGTCCAGGAAATTGGCGTTGCTTGGCTAATGTCCCTAAGTGCCCCAAGAAGCTGGTCCCTAGCCTCGTTAGCAGCCTGCCCAGCCAAGTCGCTTGTGCGGACTACGTTGGCAAATTCTCTTTCGTACTTAATGGCAAAGCCAATTGGTGCCACGGCAAGAGCGGCTGTCGCAACCGCTACCTGACGAAGGCTACTGGAAATATCGTAAAGAGCGTACCTAAGTGCCGGCTTGCTGATTTTTTCAAGCGCCTCGCCATAGGCTTTGGTGGCAGCAATACCCCTCTTGAGGCTATCAATCTCCCGCTGGCGAACTTGAATCTGCGCATTCTGCCCACCGATAGACCGGCTTAGTGCTAAGCTCTCTTGCTTGAGTAGGTCAATCTTGCGTTGTCTGGCCGCGGTAAGTTTTTTATCGGCAGCAAGCTCTTGGTTAATTTGGTCAATACGCTCGCGATTAGAAGAGACCTTGCCTTCGGCCTTTTTGTTCTGCCCCTCTAACTGCTTTAACCTCTTTGTTAGTTGCTTAATTCTTTCAATAATTTGGTCAGCATTACTTGATATGTTAATACTGATATCACTGGTGGCCAAAAGGGTTCCTTACAGGATGCGGGCGTTATATATATTCTACCGCATTACCGTTTTCTGCCCTGAAGTATCTGTGGGCCAGAGTTACGCTGCTGCACCTTGTTCATTCCATTTTTGCGCTCTTGCTCTTCCAGCCATTCCTCACGAGTTGGCATCTCGCCACCGTCAATAATCTTGGGCTCAGCTACATAATATTTTCCGTAAGACTTGGACTTCTTCTTGGAATCGGATTCTTGCGCTCTCTCAATGGATGCGCGAGATTTAGAGAAGCGTGCCTTGGCGTCAAAGGTTACGCGATCGGATTCGTCCCACCACAGCGGAATGCCATCCCTGTACCAATCTTGAAGGATGTAGTGCGCCTTCAACAACCGGTAGTCCCACATTGTCCACTTCTTATGCGAAGGGTCGCTAAAGATAACAGCAGTAGGTGGTTGCCCCGCCTCGACCGCGGCCTTAAGATAGGTTGCTACGAACCTATTCTGCGGCCAGGTTAGGGCTTCGCTAAAAAATCCTCACCAGTCTCCACGGTAAAGATTGCGGTGGACGCTCTAAGCTTTTCAATAGCCTCATTGATTCTGACCATTGCGTTCAGCGGGAACGACTCACGCATCGTGCGGATTGTCGAGTAAGCAAACTCGGCCTGCTCGTCGCCATCGGGGTTTACAATCTTCTGGATGTGACCCTGCCACAAGTAGTCAGTAAAGAGTGCGTCGCGTTCCGGTGAATTCTTTTCGGTCTTGCCGGAATCCACGCCAATAAGACTAGAGATACCGCTCTGTGATTGATACTCAACTGGATATTTCTTTACGGCCTGACGGTAAAACTCTTCCCTCTTGCCCTCGGAGATGCCCATAAGGTGCACGACATACTTAGAGGCAAGCAGTCGGGCTTGAGTCTCGTTGCGCTTTGTTGTCAACTCTTCGCGCTGAGTATTTTGTTTTTCGCTAAGCCCCTCAAGTTCCTCGGCGATTGTGGATAGTTCGTACATAGCGGCTTCGTCCATGTAGATATCAATCTCGGTCTTGGGGTAGCCACGCTCTTGTAGAACCTGAACAATATTAAAAGTGCCGGGTGCCTTAGCGTTTTCTACCGAATCAAAAATCTCTTGATTTGACAATGTTCCTCCTAGTTTGTGAACACCTTGATACTATCACAGCAAAGAAAAAACCCCCGCCGAAGCGAGGGCCTTTCCCGTCCTAAGGTAGTTAGGAAACTGTTACAACACAAGTGTCGCTGTTGCCGTTGTTTGGCCATGTTCCAGTAATGGTAGCCGAACCGGCCGCAACAGAAGTCACGATACCGGCGGTGGAGACGCTAGCGACCGCAGAGTTGCTAGACTTCCACTGAATACCATAAGTGTAGGTACGTCCACCGACAGTGGCGCTCAACTTATCCACATCAGCAACGCTGGTAGCCAGGGTGGCTGGCAACACAACTGGTGTGAGAGCCGAACCGATGACCGTGCGGACAGCAAAGTCACCCTGGGGGAGCATGGTTACCGTATAACGGAATGCTTCCTCACCAACAATAGACTCAGCGTATCCATCGGTCATTACCTTGAATACGTGCACAAGTTGACCGTTGGCGGCCAATGGGTTGGTGCGCTCGCCATCGATACGGATGACAAGGTAACCCTTAGTGCGTGGTGCGTCAAGCGCGTCGTAGGCCAGCGAGTAAACACTGGATGCGTCGTCAAAGTCGCGTGGGTAGTAAAGGGAAAGCGATCCACCGAAGTTAGTAAAACCACGGTCAATGACTTTACCAATAGCGGTGATGGCTGGGTCATCCAGCTCATTGCTCGCCTCGAGGTTGAAGTCAAAATCGTTCCAAGAGATAGCGTCCGAGATGTCCAACGATGCGTTGATCTCGGCTGCTGTGGGGGCCTGGTAGTTAGCGAAGGCGTTTTCCAATGCCCACCATACACGGATGTTACCGCTTGCAGGTACTCTTACGTCAGTCATTAGGAGTTAGTCACCTCGTAGTTCCAGTTCACGAAGTCGTTGTTAAGGAACGACTGGCTGATGCGAAGGTTCTCGCCGCTAGCGGCAACATCAATACCAAAGTCTGTCTTAACGCCAACCATCTTTATGCGGTCGTCCGCAGCGAATAGAGTATCGCTGCGCTCGCCCACACGGAGGATTGCAATATATTCAATGTCCGGCCAAGCCAAAAGGTCAAAGGCCAGGTTGTACTCACCGGCGGCAGTAACGTCAGCGTCGCGGAACGCTTCGAAAACAACCTCGGGGTTGTAGAACGTGGGGGTAGAAACGTTGCCGGCGTCACAGAATGTAACTGAATCGTCGGTGTCCGAATCTCCCAGCGTGAAAGTGGTTCCGTCCTCATTGAGCGCACAGGTGATGTTGTAGACCAGGCCGTCTGCGTTGGTGCTTGCGTCGAACCAGTCGTTCAATTCAGCAGCAGTTGGAGCGGTACGGTCAGCAAATGCCTCCGGGTGCGCGAGGAGGAACGTAATATTCTCACGGTAGAGTCTTACGTTTGCCATTAGTTCTCTTCCTCAATATCGATATTGGATGTAGTCTCTTGCGCGTCAGTCTCTTTTTTCTTCGCGAAGAATCCAGAACGCAGTTCTTCCTTGCCCTCTACCGTGCCAGGTTTGTACATGACGGGGTTGTAGGGCTTTTTATCCGCATCAACGGGCACCAAGATGTCCTTGAATTTTGGGTGAAGAAGTGTCTTGGGTGACACGTCAGCGATCTGTCCGGAGACAGTATTAAGCGCAAGTACCATAGACCCAGTTTACCACTAACTAAGAGCCTATATACGAGTCCGGGTTCTCTGAGTTGAATCGAAATCCAAGTGTTCCAATACCCAAATAAAGATGTGGCGAACCGTTCCTATCTGTTACCGGAAACACAGTCTGCCCCAGCGTGGGCGTCAATGCCGCACCGTTTGATATCTTCCAACCAATCAGTTGGTCCATAAAAAGATTCAATACCTTGCGCGCAATTCTTGGCGCTGGTGCCACTGCAATAATGTCAAATCTAGATGAGTACTCATCGTGTCGAACTCCGGCAAAAGATGCGTTAGCTACCTCGCGGGTTAGCCCGCTCCAACGGATAACTACAAAGGGTTTTGTTTTTCTGTCTATACGCATGAGGTATTCGTCATCAAGAACCTCGTCCTCCTTGACCTCGTACTGCGGAAAAGATGTCTCAATATGTAAAGCTATTTCGTCCTGAATAGCCACCAGGTCTATGCCATTCATGCTTTGTTAATCCTCCTGGTAATTCTTGACTTGTATTTTGTTGTCAGTCTTGGCAATTGAGATTCGGCGTCAGCGCCAGAATCCCGAAGAGCAAACATTCCCTTGGTGTTCTTGTAGCCACCAAACGGGTTACGCATGATTACAGGACCGCCGTTGACAATTCTAAGCCTACCCGAACCAGTATAAGCCGCAATGAATTTGTTCTTGAATCCAGTCTCCTGGTATTCAAAGTATTCCTCAAAGTTTCTTATCCAACCAAACTCGGCAGAGACTCTGGTTCCAGAAGCATTCGAACCGACAAGCGAAACTCGAGCATCTACGGAGTCGTACATCTTTCCAGTTCTAATTCTTCCCGGTCCCTTGTTCAATCCAGCAGCCGCGGCCGCGGCGCTAAACTTCGTCCCCCTCTGCTTGATGTATTCGCGCATTCTTTCTGCGCCAAATTCAGCAAGCTCCTCGGCCATCAGCTTGGATTCTTGTTTAATTATTTCTTTAGCAGAGGCGAGTTTTCTTTCCAGGCCAGAAATATTTATTGTGATAAACCGTGCCATTATGAACCGCCGGAATCCGCAGTGGACTTGACATCAGCATCACACTCAATAGTTCTGTTCCATCCGTAGGAGGAATTGATAGCGGATCGCACGGTAAGAATCAGGTTCTCGAGAACCACATCTTCCCCGCCGTCGGTAATCCTAACTTGCATACCCTCGCGAATAAGGGAAAGGTTGACGTCATAAGGAACTTGAATCCTAACCCCCCGGACGGCACCCTGCATGATGTCCATATCCGGCAATCTCTCTGTTTTGATTGGCTGTACCCTGGCCGACCCAGACCAAATTACGGTCTCCGAGTTGGAGATGTAGTCGTTAGTAAACTCATCCCACTCCTGCTCGCGAATGTTTGTATCAATGATTTCTATTTGAGCGTTATACCAGCGCGCAACAGCGGCGCGCATTTCCGTGGCAATGCTGGCGAAGTCGATGGGCGAGCTACTAGATACCGGCATTAGTTCCACCAGGTGTAGTCTTCGTACTCCCGTTCCGCGAAGTCCATGTAGTGATCTTTATCGACATACATTGCAACCAGGTTGAAGTATTCAGAGGACTCATCAGCAAGAGCCTCTTGGCGCAACTGAGCCGCAATCTTGCGAAGCGATTCCGCAATGCGATCGCCATTGACGGTAAGGTCGTCGCTGGACCAGGACTTGAGTAGTAGTGCCTGAGAGGAGGCAATCGTCTCCATCGCACGGGCGGTAGCCAGCTTGACGTTCTCGCCATACATTTCAAGGAAAGCGTTGATTTCATCATCGCTAAAATAAAGGTATTCACCGACGCCACTAATAACATTAGTAGCAACCGTGTCACCTAGAAGTACTCTTACTTTTCCGGTATCGGAATTGAAGTTAACAGGAGAGACGCCAAGGTTTGCCATGTTCTTATTTTACCGCATAAAAGGGAACCCCGCACCGGAGCCGGGGAAGGGGGGTTAGGCTCGACGGTGCGGGGAATCCAGCAGGAGGGGCTGGTATTACAAAGTTATCATAAAAATGAAGTACTATTTGAGTGTGCCCAGACTTGCCGTTGTTCTCACATTGTACGACAGATTAGAGTATTTAGATAGGCAAATATCAGAACTCGGCGCTCAGCGCAATCAAGATTTCGATCTGTACATATGCAACAACAGCGGGCAAGATATATCATTCCCTGGCGCTCGTGTCTATAACTACTTTAACAAGTACAAAATGTACGGCAGGTTCTATCTAATCAGGGACCACATCGCAAACGCTGACTACGATATGGTGCTGCTCGTGGATGACGATGAGGCGTTCCCGCCCGACCTAATAGACGAATGCTACCGACAGTTCGACGAGTGTATCGTAAAGTCCTTCTGGGGCTTCCAGACGTACCAGGATTACTGGGTGAGGGATAGACTGCGGGGCGACTGGAAAGGCGATTACGCGGGCACTGGTGGCCTCCTGAGCCCTATTGCGCTGTGGCGTGTGCCAGAGGTTTATAAGGCACCGGAAGAATATTGGATTATAGATGATCTTTGGTTGTCTCACTGCATATTGAGATATACCGACTACTTGATTATGGGTCTCAACGTTGCGATTACCTTCTATAAAGACGAGGGCAAGAAGGCAACCTATTTATCAATCAAGCCACTGAAGTCGGCGTTTCATAAAGAATATATTATGCCTTACCGGAGACCCATCGAATAGCGTTGTGCAGTTCCCTAATCTGCCTAGAAAACTCTTTGGATAAATTCAACGCACGGGCCTCGGCCTTCTGGGAATACTTCTGATAAGTCCGCTCGTCGTCAAGTGACTTTATTAATCTGACAAAAGAGTTTGCGTCATCTGGCTCAGCAAGCATTCCAGCGTCTCCAACCGATTCAACTAGGCCACGAGCATTTGAGCCAACGACAGGTATCCCCGATGCCATCGCCTCGACAGCGGCCCTGCCCCAGCTTTCGTACTTTGAGGGCATGAAGAATATTTTTGTCTGAGCGTAAATTGACTTCATGTTGCCAGTGTTTTCTACCACGCTCACGTTGCCCAACCTCTTGACTATCTGGGTTCCATACCCACCCTTGACTGCCAGGAACTCTCGATCGCTAAGAATTTCCGCAACCCGCCAAAACATATTGACACCCTTGATGTCAATGAGATTAATAAATGTAATCTTGCTAGCGTCTTGTCGCTCCGTTTTGTAAGTGTCAATGTCCGTGTGTGGATTCACAATCATCTTGGTTAGATTGTTAATCTTTATTCCGTCGTAGACCCACTTGGAGTTAGCGACCACGAGATCAGAATTGGTTGCGTTCAATCTAAAAAGTTTTACGGCTTGATCGTTGTGAACGAAATGAACAATCGGTTTATTGATTGACTTGGCGTGGGTTATGGCGTGCTTGGTATCGTGATTTTGCGTGAACACAATATCTGCATCGAATTCGTAGACCTGTGAGTACTTGATAATCCGTATTCCGTCTACAACCTTGTGCTGAGGATTTGGCTGCGCAACCATAACCTCGTGCCCAAGAGCCCGCAGGGACAGGAGTATTTCGTGCAGCATCAGCTCAGCGCCGGCTCGAGTGGATGGTGGGTATAGATTTACATAGGCAAGAATTTTAGCCATTGGCCCAACCATGCAGCCCTGGCAAAGATTTCAACAATTGCTCATCCCTAAATCCTATGTGTGTTATGTAAGCGTCGTATGGATTCTCCGCCCAGAATCCAACCGTAGCGCTACTGTCAAGCTTTAGTAACTGTATTCCAAAATCATACTCGTGGCTTGGTGTGTTGGGATACTTGTTGTCAAGCACTCTTCTATGAAACACTGACGGATTGTGCGACCAGAAGTAGAAGTGTCCCCTGGTTTCGTACCAGCGCTTGCGTTTTTCTGCGAGTTGCGCTTTATTGTCATTCAAGTGGTGCAGCAGTAGACTGCCGGCATCTAGATCGAGACGGTGGTATTCCGAGTGCCACACCGTTCTGGGCACACGCATCTGCGCGATATGTGGATTATTGCATAACTCATATATTATGCTCTGAACATCTAGCGGCCTAAAAAGCATCCAGTCTTCTTCAATCCCCAGGAAGTAATCAACATCAAGCTCGCGTAACGTGTTGAATATTTTTTGTACCGCTATGGCTTGACCGGCGACGCCGCTGGATATGGGAACAATCGTAAAGTCCTGGCCGTAATTATTGACAAGCCACTTGACGTGCTCAGGGTCTCCGGAGTCATCGAAGATGTAACTATACTTCGGCCTATCGACCAGATTGGCCAGCCAAGAAGCTATCGTTCGTTGGAGATATCCCCGTCTACCATTCCCTAAAATATACCAAGCGTAATCCATGCTTCTATTTTAGTACGATTGCCCCAAACTTATTCGTGGCACCGGGACCCGGCAGGGTAAAGTTTGTTTCCTTTTCATTTATGCCATCCTGATACACCATCGGATCAGCTAGCCCGTAAACCTCAAAGTACTTCATTAGTTCCGCATTACCCTTGTCCTGCACGTCATCGGTATCTAAATAAAATTGATAGCTTCTTAGCAGAAGTTTCGCATAGTCTCGATTGAAATAAACTATGCCGTGGGCCGATAGCATATTGTAAACACGGTACAGGTTTCTGTCGTGCTGCTCAATCGATATGCGCCTGTGCCCCGTGCCGTTATAAATACCCCACCTCGATACTCCAAGATAAAGCGCATCAGCGGTGTCTGGTACCTCTATTGTGGTGTTCGGGTTTTTTATGAAGATGTCATCTTCGAATATTGCGAATGGCCCATCGGTTTCCCGAAGGGCAACGCGAAGCGCTTCGGAGTGCGCCATGGTGCAACCGAGTCTACTGTTTGCCTGGGGAACACCGGCAACTCTTGTAACGTTCTCGAACCCAAGAATCTTTAGAACGGATTCTGTAGATTCTTTTTTATGGACATCGGCATCCATGTTTATGTAGAACGCCGGAATCGTATTTATTTCCATTGGTCAAGAATACAACACAAAGGCCCCCGGTTTCCCGGGGGCCAGAGTGTGTGTCTCTATTAGGAGCCTGCTGCGCCAGTCGAGTAGCGCAGACCATCCTTGGTGATGTTGTACGCCTGTACAACGTGGCGGATACGGGTCTGAACGTCGTCCTCGTCGAAGCTACCGTCACGAACGGGGACCTCTCCACCAGCGAGGGTGAAGTGTCCGTTGTCCTTGATAGAGATGAGGGGGGTACGCGCACCCGAGAGGAAGACCTCCCAGAAGTACGGACGGGTGTTCAGGTCCGGAATCACGAACCACCATGCATCAGTCTGTCCACCCGAAACCGTGTCGAGAGCATTGAACTCGATTGGGTTGAATGGGCTGGTGATGAACGATGGGTTCAGGATTGTGGTCTCAGAACCGGAAACGCGCTCGATCTGCGAGATAGCAAACAAGTTACGAACGGTCATCGCGAGCGAGGTGCCGTAGACGAGCTTGTAGTTGTTTGCGACCACGCGGTTGCCACCAACGGTGTCTTCGCGCGATGATGCCATAGCGTTCTCGAGGGCGGTAAGGCTCAGGGCTGGGTTACCAGCAAGGCCCTTGCCCGAGAAGCCGGTGCCGACAGCGCCAGCGGTGGTAACAAACAACTTGGCCAGAGCGATGTCTTCCTGACGCGCAGCGTACTGTGCGAAACGAGAAGTCATCTGTCCGATCATGTCGAAGTTACCAATGCGACGCAAGGATTCCCAAGACATACGGGCACGGATACCAGTTTTGCCTTCGAAGTCCTTGTCGAGCTGAGTGGTGGTGAACGGAACTGCGGGGTACTCTTCGTACTCTCCGACAGCGGGAAGTCCACCCTCAATGAATTCCTCACCAGTGCCGCTTACAAGCGCGCTGGGGTCAACCTGGAAGTCACCGAAACGAATGATGCCAAAGTTGTCGGTGATGTACTCATCGGCAATCTGGTTCCATACGTTCTGCTCCGCAGCGTACTGTGCGAGGAAGATAACGTTAATAGCAGGCTCCAGGACGGTGGGAATGTCCGAAGAGGAGATTCCTTCCTGAAGCATCACCTTTGCACGAAGGTCACCCGACAGTGCGTTAGTCAGAAGCTTTGCAGCCTCAATCTGACGCTTGGTCGAACGCTCTTCAATGCGGGCGATTTCCTGCTCAACAACTTTAATGTTAGCCATTAGTCAATCACCTATTCTTAGTTGTTAATCCGGACGAAAACGTCACCAGCAACAGCACCCTTGGCCTTGATCGCGTAGCCAACAAGCTTGTTGGACCCAACGGTCGTGGTCAAAGCGGTGCCGTAAGTAGCGGCGCTTGCCAGGTAGATAGCGGCGCCCAGGGTGACGGCATCAGCGGTCGTGCCGCGAAACACGCCAATGTGGCGAATGGTTGCGTAGTGCTCTCCGTCTGCGCCAAGCTCGGCGTCAGTTTCGGCCACACCACGGATGCCAGCGCTCAACCAAACAAAGTCACCAGATTCAACGTTCTCGTCGACCTCGTAGTTGAGTGAGTTGCCATCCTTGTAAACTTCGTTAAGAGCCATTAGGCACCAACCTTTACATTGAGAATGTCAGAGAGGCGGGGGGCCTTCTCTGAGGTGTTAACAATAACGGTCTCTTCGATAGCCTTAGCGGAAGCGTTGGCCTCCTCCTTGAAGTGCGACTTGACGGACTCAACGAAAGCCTTCTGGCTCTCGATGGCGTCATTCAAGTTTGCACCGGCGCGAAGTGACTCGTACACGGCCTTGCGGGAAACCTCGGGAAGGTCAGCGGCAACCATAGCCTCGGCTACAGCCGCAACGTCAACTTCTTCCTTCTCCTCTGGTTCCTCAGCAGGCGCAAGGGCTTCTGCAACAGCAGCTGCTACCAAGTTTGGCAGCTCAGCTAGCTGGTCGCTCAATTCCTTGAGTTCCATAATTGAGTATCCTTCTTTCGTATTGATAACGGTGGCTGCGGCTGTAGGAGCAGCAGTACCTTTTTCCCCGCCCATAGGGGCGGAAGATTCTTCTCTGGCTTTCCACGCGTTGCAGTAGGAGCCGCCAGCGGCGTATGCGTCCCACTTTTCGCAGTAAGCCTTGCCATCTTCGTCAACCTTGTTCTCATTGAAGAACATACAGTTGCCACAAGCGCGACCCTCGGGCACGTCGTCCGATGTTGCTGGACGATAGTTATCCGGCAATGCCTCGGCGACCATAGAGATGGCTGCCTCGTAGAGTTTATCGGCAAGCTTTGATCCGGGGCGACCAGGATATGAAACCAAGTCAACGGAGTTCTGTGTGTGGGGAACAAGAGATTCAACAACAACTTCGCCGTCGTCGTTGTAGTTACCCTCGCCCATCGCGTAGATAGACAGGCCGGTGTGCGGGGCAACGGCCTCGACAAACTCTTTCCAGTGGGGCATGATGGACAGCTCGGCCACTAGGCCAACACCCTTTTCGTAACGAGCGTCTTCCGCTAGTACACCGATAAGATTCTTGGGTGAGCGGATGTCGCCTTCGTCGCGAGGGTGATCGACATAAGAGTGAGTGCCCTTCTTGAATGCTTGCGGGCCGTACTCGCGTAGCATCTCCTCGGTGTAAACACCAGAAGAACCTTTACCGGGAGTGATTAAAACGGCACGCCAATTGTTCCCAGATTTTACCGGCGCAGAACCGGACTCAGATAGAAGCTTGGCCATACCTCTTATATTACCACGATATCATCGGGGGTTATCTTGAAGGTCCCTCAGATTATTGTCCCCATCGGAGAGGTCGTCAACTCCAGCACCGGAGTTACCCTGGCTACTGGCCACGTTATTTGGGTTACCGGCACCTAGCGTGCGCCCAGTGTTGGGGAAACTGCTTGTGTTGTTTGGAACGAGAACACCTCTCGGTACATTACCCGGTGCCTCGATGCCCAGCTGCTCTGCCATGGCGTCCTGCATAATCTCTGCGTCGAATAGACCCGTCATCCAGGCTTGGCTTAGCGATTGAATGGTGCGGTACGCGGGGTCAACGATAATGTTATTGAAGGTAACGCTAGGGTCTGGCACGCCAATCACGCGGAGCACGCGCATAAAGAAGTCCTCCCAGTTGCCCTGGCGTGCGTAAGCAGAGTTGATGGTTGACTGGTCGAGAATCTGCGAACCGCCACCGCCCTGCTGACCAGCGCCGGCAAGAAGAGCGTCAACCGAAACCTCCATCGCCGTGGCTGCCATTGCGGCCAAGGGCTGACCGGTAGCCAAATCAACGGAGTTATTCCTTGGCATGGCGTTGAGCTCAATATCAGCGCCAGTCACCGCAGTAGAAGCGACTTCCCTGTTGGTCAAAAGCTTGGAGGAGATATTTGCCCCACCCTTAGCGGTCTTCGTCTTTACCTGCCACGCAATGCTCGAGAGAGCCTTGAGCATCTTCGAGCCATCCTTGAGGTACTCGGAGTATGCCCATGACCAGGGGAGAGCTGGGAGCGCATCGGGCAATCCCCACAGCGATCCGGTCTCGTCGTTAGCCTTGGTGTCGATAATGACAAAGTTGCGGTCCACTGGGATGTCGTTGATCTGCGACACTGGGTTATCTACGTAGTCCAGCGGATACCAGACCTTGACCGTCTCGGCGAGATATGAGTTGTAAGGATCGGTTACTGGCTCGCGCTTGGAGTACTCGCGCAGGTAGTACCGAATCATCTCGGGGTCATCGGGGTCTGTGGCCCAGCCAGCTATTTCATCAAGAGGGACACGACTAAAGCGCCGGTTACGACGGTCATACCGAACGAAAAAGTTACCGTCCGTAAAAAGCGCTCGTTCATTCTTCTTGCACGCACCTTCGCTAAAGAGAACCTGTTGGTTTACGGCGTCATCAATAATACGCTGGAACCGTGGGGCCAGGGGATTGCCAGCCTGGGACATCTTGAAGCCGCGACCAAACACATAGCTAGCTCGCAGTGATGCGCCGCGCTTGAGGATTGGGTTGGATGCTGTCTGCCTCCGTGCCTGCTTGGCTACAATCTTTACGTCCTCGAGGCGAACACCAGCCTCGGTGAACTGGTTGATTGGTGCCCAGCCCTTGTCATCGAACTCTAGAGTTGCACGAGCAAGCGCGGAGTAGGACTCAGAAAGAATTTGATTGTTCTGAGAAAGCTCCTGAATCTCCTGCAAAAGTGCATCAGAGGCGGAAGGACTAGAAGTAAACCTGTCAAAAATTCCCATAAAGCAATCTTATCACTAATAAAGGTGATGCCTTACTCTTTACAAATATGCGTCGTTGCGCAGATTAAGGTACTTATTCCCTGTCTGAGCGTGCGCATTGCCCCCTTTGTGTGTGAGCGCGCAGATTAAAAATGTCGGCGTACTCAGTCACGTTAGTGTTTGTCGGCGAACGCCGTAACCCCGGTGACGTGCTTGCGCAGAGGCCATCCGGGGTCTTCGCTATAAATACTATCACCAGTAAGACTCGCTGTAAAACGGATGCTCGGCCATAACTTCCTCGGCCTGGATAATCTCACCGGGGCGTGGCCCTTCGTGTCGGTGGTCAATGGTACTCAATATGGCAGCATCCAAGGAGTCGGGGGACGCCATGCCAGACTTGCGCATCTCATCCTTGCTTGTCATGGTGATTGACCCTCGCGTGCTGAAGTGATAAGTCTGACTTATCATCTCATCGCGCAGCTGATGATCTTCGTAGTCTAAATCCAAGCGCCCGTCTGCAAGGAGTTCTCGGAATGTGTCGTAGTAGTAGGCCCTGGCGTTGGTCCACCTGGCGTTGTCCGGCGAAGCATTAGAGTTATTAATAGCCCCAACAGAATAAACGGCGTCAGCAAACTCATCAAGGCGAAGAAGAGCATCAACAACACCGCCACCGACGCCATTGACGTCAACATTAAGAACGCTTGCCAGATACCTTTGAGCAAAGCCATGAACCCTCCTAGCCGTTTCGATGAGGTCAAGTTTAGACCACTTATCAACAACGCGAACCCTACCACCCCGATTAATATATAACACATTCTCATCACTACCAAAGCGCGCAACGTCGAGACCCAGGATTGGCCGCTCATCTTCGTCCTCCGCAATCTCTGTGTCAAAGCCCTTGTCAATAACAACCTGCCCAAAGAACGTGTTGTCCGCCTCATCGGGGAACTCTCCCAGCACCTTGGCCTTGTACCGTGCAGAGTCCTCACCCCAGGCACGCTTCTTGTGCTCAACCCAATCAACGCTGGTTAGTCCGCTGAGGAAGTTCTTCTGCTCTTCTGGCTCCGGGTAAACAGACTCTTCGGTAAATGTAGGGAGATCGAAAGCGCTGATGGTATGGAGGGACCAGTCCTGAGATAGTTGAGGATCAGTGAAAATTCTATGAAATTCTGTTCCTCTTCTATCCGGGTTACCAATCGCAAGAATCCGGGAACCCGCTCCAGTGGCAACCGCCTCAGCAGCTGTAAACATATCTGTAGGTAGTCCACCTGCCTCGTCAAGAAATACATAAGTATTCCGCTTTCTAGTTCCCTGAAAGCTCGAGACAATATCCTGGTCGCTGGGTCGCTTTCCAAACACGAGGAACTCCGCACCGTTATCTCCGTCCAACTTCCATGCCAATGTCTCGGTAATCCTACCAGGCAAAACCATACCCCTCGAGTCGGCCATACCCCTGTTTACTTTTAGGTACGCGAAGATAACCTTTTCAATCTGCGAGAGAGTCGGTGCGCTCACAATGCACAGTGTCTCAGCGGGGACGCCAGTGGCAACAATCCACGTAATCAAGTCGGCGACTACAGCAGACTTACCACAACCGTTAGCGCTCTTGACCGCGGTGCGAGTAGACGACATAAAGGAGTCTACGATTTCTGCCTGCTTGGAATACCAGCGCTTGCCGAGTACGTCCGCCAACCACGCCTGCGGGTCGTTCTGGTAAATCCTTAGTTTGCTCTTGCTGCGCATCTCCCCAATAGCGCCGTCAAGAACATCACTCAAATAGGTTGGCATCTAAAACACTTCCCGCACGCTTCAAGCCCTGCTCGACGAGATCGTCTACGTCCTCGTCCGATGGTACACCGTCGAATGCTTTAAACCCCGCGATGATGTACTGGAGCGCTGCGTCAAACGCCTGTGCGAATATCTTAGCGTGCGCTGCGGTAATCTTCTGGATATCGTCGTCCACGAGCTTACGTCTGGCGTCCAGCCTCTCTGATACCAGCCTCAAGGTCTTGAGCACCACGTTGGCGACACCGGCGAACTCTTGCGGTCCGACGTCCTCGAGCATCCCGAACGCTTTGTCCTTCAGCGTTGCGGCCTCGATGAGGATGAGGCGCTCCTCCTGGCGGTCGGTCAACCAGTCTTTGCTATCCAGTAGGTACGCAATACGCTCGGCGACAAAGCCCGCATCGAGCCCTGTGGCTTCCGCAATCTCCGTTGGCGACTTCCGGGCAAGCGACAGTAACTTCTCGTCCAGGTTCGTGCGCTCCAGCTCCATGGCTATATTCTATCC
>Ga0247723_1000763_pt1 | contig 20607 bp, 36 predicted proteins | sample MSEWelMarce5H_FC_FD_189079 | JGI IMG/M metagenome (GOLD analysis project Ga0247723, IMG submission 189079) | Subsurface sediment microbial communities from gas well in West Virginia, United States - MSEEL Well Study Marcellus 5H_FC | ecosystem: Environmental > Terrestrial > Deep subsurface >... | reverse complement strand
TATCAGGTATTTTATGAATCATCTACAATAATGTCAATTTATTCATACAAAGGTGGTGCATTAAATGATGATGCGTTAGAACATACATCTTTTGAATTTAGAAAATACTAACAATGGCAGATACACAAGAAGTACAAATAAAAATAACGGCTGATACATCAGGAGCAGATAAATCCGTAGGCTCGATTAAAAAACAATTAAGAGAGGCAAACGCTGAGTTATTGCGTGTGCGTGAGCAGTTCGGTGAAACATCAGCTGAGGCAGTACAGGCGGCAAAAAAAGTCGCTAATTTGAAAGATGAGATAGGAGATGCAAAAGCGTTAACAGATGCGTTTAATCCTGATGCAAAATTCAAGGCGTTTAGTTCAGCGTTGCAGGGTGTCGCAGGTGGATTTGCTGCGGTACAAGGTGCGCAGGCGTTATTTGGTAGTGAATCTGAGGAACTGGAAAAGACGTTAGTAAAAGTACAGGGGGCGTTGGCGTTATCGCAAGGAATTAACTCAGTATTAGAGGCAAAGGATGCGTTTAAGAATTTAGGTGCGGTAATGAAAACCATCCCTATTTTTCAGCGTGCGATTACTGCGGCTCAGTTTCTTTGGAACGCAGCAACGGCAGCGAATCCGATTGGAGCGTTAGTTACGGCAATCGTTGCACTAATTGCAGCAGGTGCATTACTCATTAAGTTTTTTCAGAACTCATCAAAGGAGGCAAAGAAAAATGAAGAGGCGGTAAAGGGAAATAAAAAGGCATTAGATGAACAAACAAAAACATTAGAGCGTAACGCTGAGGCATTAGAAACGAATCAAAAATATAAATTAGATTTAGCCAAAGCGAATGGCGCATCTACAAAAGCAATCAGGGAACTGGAGTTAAAGTTGATTGATGAAAAGATAGCGTTTGCAAATGCATCACGCGAAACGGCTCGTAATACTTTTGAGAAAAACAAAAACGCACTCGCTACACTTAAAGCCAATGGCGCATCTGATGAGGTTATAGCAAAACAAAAAGAGGTAACGGATGCATCGTTAGAACAATTTTCAGTACAAACAAAAAATCTCAATGATTCTAACAAAGAAAAAGCGGATATAATACGCAGACAGAATGTAGAGATAACAGCAGAAAATAAAAAGGCGTCAGATGATTTAGCAAAAATTGCTGAGGAAAATAATAAAAAGGCAGCGGATAAAGCAAAGGAGCAGGCAGAGAAACGCAAGGAATTAGTTAAAGAGGCAAACGAGCAAATCAGACAATTAGAGCAGCAGAATTATTTGAACTCAATCGCTGATGAAGATAAGCGTGCAAAGGAAAAACTGAGAATAGATAAAGAGAATGAGATAAGGGCAACTCAGGCGAAAGGGTTTAATAAGGAGCAGGAAAATCTGTTATTGAAACAGATTGATTTGAAATATGAATTAGAGGCGAATAAATTAGAGGAGGAAAGATTAAAAAAAGTCGCTGAGGATGAAAAGAAAAGACAGGAAATAATATTAGCGCAGGATAAGATAACAAACGATTTAATCACTCAGCAGAGGTTAAATGCGCTCACAAATGAGTTTGATAAAAAGCAGTTGCAGTTATCAATTCAGCAGCAGGAGGAAATAGACCAACAAATAGATTTTCTAAATAAGGGGGAAATAAATAGGGAGGAATATAATAAACGCATCGCCTTAATTGATGAAAAATACACGTTACAGCGTGAGCAGTTATCGTTAGATGAAAACCAAAAGGAGTTAAATAAACAATTATCATTACTCGCAGCACGTGCAAATAATAATCAGTTAGCGATTGACCAACGCAGGGAGGCATTAGCACAGGAGCAGGCGTTAATAGATGAGGCATTTAAGAATAACGTATTAAGCGAGGAACAATATAACGCAAAAGCTAAAGAGTTATCAGATGCACGTATTCAACTGGATAACGCAGAGGCAAAAGCACGTGAGGATAACTTAGCAAAAATATCAGGGTTATTGGGTAATCTTGCTGATTTAGTAGGTAAGCAAACTGGAGTTGGTAAAGCGTTTGCCATCGCTCAGGCAACTATTGATACGTATTTATCAGCAACAAAAGCATATCAATCATTATCGGGTATTCCTGTCGTTGGGCCTGCATTGGGTGCGGTTGCCGCAGGTGCTGCGATTGCATCAGGTATAAAGAATGTTAAATCTATTTTGGCGGTTAAAGTACCGGGAGGCGGTGGCGGTGGTAACGCTCCATCGGGTGGATCAGTTCCAAATGCTCCATCAGTACAAGCACCAATACAACCACAATTAGCATCTACGTTAATCAATCAGGCACAAGTTAATCAGATAGGATCAGCAGCAGCGAGGGCGTATGTAGTAGAATCAGATGTTAGCGGAAATCAGGAACGAATACAAAGAATAAATAGAGCAGCACGTATATCATAAAACTTAAAAAAATGAAATTAACAATTTACGATTTGAAAATCAGAGAGAATCTAAACGATGAGGCAGAGGTTTCTTACATCGCATTAGTGGATAAACCTGCCATAAAAAAAGATTTTCTCGCATTTAATAATGAATTTATTGAGCCATCAAAAGGCGAAAGGGAAAACCAATTTATACCTCGCTGTATTGAATATGTAATTAATGAGGGAAAGGATAACGAACAGGCGGCAGCCATTTGTTATTCAATATGGGAGCAGCATTTTTCTGATGAGCAACAATTTGAATCTTACAACGATTACCCTGAGCAGGCAAAAGAAAATGCAAAGATTGCTCTGCGTTGGGCAGAGGAAAACGGATGGGGGGATTGTGCTACACCTGTGGGCAAAATTCGTGCAAACCAAATCGCTGATGGCAAACCGATTTCAAGGGACACGATAGCAAAAATGGCAGCGTTTGAAAGACACAGGCAGAACTCTAATAAAGAGTTAGGCGATGGCTGCGGTAGATTAGTTTGGTTAGCTTGGGGCGGTGATGCAGGTATAGAATGGGCAGCACGTAAATTAGAACAGATTGATAAAATGAGAAAACAGGAATTTAAGATAGTAAACGAAGAAAAGCGTATTATCTCAGGCCCTTTGATGTTGGCAGATGAATTGATATATCGTAATAACGAAAAGATGGGTGAGCATTATGTAAAATTCTCTGCTGACACCATCAAACAGATAGCGATAAAGTTTGCTAAAAAGAAATATCAAAACCACGTTAATCTGATGCACGATCCTGAGCAAAAGGTAAAAGGTGTTACTATGTTTGAATCTTGGTTAACAGATAAAGAGCGTGGCATAATGCCGATGAAAGGATTTGAGGGTGTAGCAGATGGCAGTTGGTTTGGCTCATTCTATGTAGAGAACGATAAGGTTTGGCAGCAAATTAAGGCAGGCGATTTTAGAGGGTTTTCTGTGGAGGGAATTTTTGACTATGAACAGCCTATTTCACCTGAGGAAAACGCACTCAAAAAAATATCTGAACTCTTAAACGTAATTATTCACGACTAAATATATCTATTATTATGAAAGCAACAGAAATCATTGAAAAATTGAGATTGACCTTTAATGAATTGGTCAATACTCCAAAACAGGAGGAAGTAGTTAAGATGATTGAGGCAACTTTGAAAGATGGAACAAAAGTAGAGGTTACAGAATTAGCCGTTGGTGGTATCGTTACCATTGAGGGCGTACCTGCACCTGCGGGCGAACATACATTATCTGATGGTACTATTATTGTACTGGGTGATAATGGTGTGATTATGGAAATTAAACCTGCTCAAGAAATTGAGGTTGAGGTTGAAGTTCCTGCCGTTGAAGATATGGGTGCTAAATTCTCAGCATTTGAAACATCTACAAACGAAAAATTCGCATCTTACGAGTCTAAATTTGCATCTTACGAGCAGAAATTTGCCGACTACGAAACAAGACTAAACAAAGCAACTCAGGTTATTGAGGGTTTGTTGAATCTTACACAAACTTTGGCAGAAGCACCGACAGGCGTAGCAGATGCAGCGATTAAATCAGAATCAAAATTTTCAAACAATAAAGAGGGATTTAAGTACGATATTCTATTTTCTTAAAATCAAAAATTAAACTACAATGGCATTATCATTAGGATCACTTTCCGATTATACTAAACAACTTGTCAAACCACTTTTGACATCAGCCGTAATCGGTGCGAGAACTCAGCAAATCATTATGGATGGAGGTGTTGTTATACCGGGTGCAAAAGGACCTGTTGCAATACCTTTGATGGATACCGATGCATTCTTTCAAACAGATGCCTGCGGTTACAATCCATCAGGAACTACAACCTTTACTCAGAGAACAATCACTCCGGGTAAGATTATGATTTCTGAAACAATTTGCCCTAAAAACTTTGAGGCGAAATTTACCGCCGAAGCATTGAAAGCGGGCTCAACTTACACAGATTTCGGTAACGCTGATTTCTTGGCTGCTTATCTCGCTAAGAAAAACGCACGTATCGCTGCTCAACTTGAAACTGCAATTTGGCAGGGTACAACTGCATCAGGCGATGGTAATCTCAACAAGTTTGACGGATTGTCTGCATTGATTGATGGCGGTAGCCCTGTAGATGCTAACGTATCAGGTTTCACAGGTGTTGCAACAATCAGCACAATTACTCAGTCAAACGTAGTAGCAGCAACAGAAGGAATCTACAAAGCAATCCCTGCGGCTGTAATGGCTAAAGGTGATGTTAAAATCTTTGTAGGTTATGATTGGTATCGTTTGTTGATTATGGCTTACAGAGCGTTGAATCTGTTTAGCTACAATCCTCAAGATGCTAATGCAAGTTCATTCATCCTACCGGGAACAAACATCGAGGTAGTTCCTGTAAACGGACTTAACGGAACTGGAGATGCTTATGCTATGAGCGTTTCAAACATCGCAATGGCAGTAGATTTGGAAGGTGAGGAGCAAAATTACAGAGTATGGTATTCAGAGGACAACGATGAAATCCGCACAAAAGTAAGTTTCAAAGTTGGTGTTAACGTAGCATTCACTAACGAGTGTGTGAAGTTCAAAGCAGCTATCTAATAAAATTCAATAACTGAATAAAAGGGTGGTGAAATAAACACCACCTTTTTTTTCTTAAATCTAAATAATATGAGTTGTGTAGTTACATCAGGATATGCGATTGAATGCCGCGATTCAGTTGGCGGTGTTGAGGTCGTTTATCTTATAGAAAATTCAGCGTTGTATGACGCATCAGGTAATAGCCGTGTAACATCTGCCTCAGGTGTTGTATCTGCTCTTACAAAAAATTCAGGCAAAAGATTTTGGAAGTTTGAAGTTCCACGTGCGACTGCATCAGCAGGAAACGGAATTACCTCATCTATTGAGAATGGAACTTTCTTCTATACTCATCAGGTGATTTTCCCTATCAATAGCCGTTCAGCAGATGTGAGAAACATCGTTACCACACTTGCAAAAAATCGCCTTACTTTCGTTTTGAAAGAAGGGGACGGAACTTATAGAATGTATGGTAAAGAGTTCGGTTTGCAACTTGAAACCACAGAGGCAGGAAGTGGAACAGCACTGGCAGACAGAAATGGTTATTTGTTAACCTTCTCAAGTCAGGAGCGTGAAGATTTCCTCGTAGTTCCTGCAAACATCGCAGCGACATTGGAAACACCGGGAACTTAATACTCAATAACTCAAAATAGAAATGCCTCCGACCGATTAAAAGTCGGAGGTTTTTTAATTATGATTACAATCGCAAAAGGTCAAACAATACCTATCTACATAACGGCAAAAGAGAATCTAACTGATCCTGATTATTACGTTGGGATTTTCTTCACAAATAGGATAACGCAGGATGTAGTTTCGTTTATGTTTAACAACATCAGCACGACAGATAGGTATATGAAAATGAGTTTGGTTGTTAATACATATTTTGCGAATGCTGAGGAGGGGTTTTGGACTTACAAATGCTATGAAACTCAAACAAATAATATTAATACAATAGACACGGATAGTGTTCCAGTTGAGACTGGATTGATGTATCTTAGCGGTGTGAGTGAGTTTGAGCCAACAAAATATTCAGGACAAAATAATACTTTTGTAACATACAATGGATAATTACAAACACATAGTCATTAAGTTTGACCACGCACAACAGCCCAAATTTGAGGAAAAAAAGGGTAAATATTCATATGTTGAATTTGGTAAAAACAATGATTACCCAAATTATCTGTTATCTCTATATAACGAATCGCCAAAGCACGGAGCGATAGTTAAGAGCAAATGCACATACATTTACGGCAAAGGTTTTGAGGATGCAGGAACTGCAAACAGCAGAGGCGAAACGTGGAATCAGATAGTAAAGAAATGTATAAAGGATGATGAACTTTATAGAGGTTATTATCTGCAAGTTATTTGGAATCGCATAGGGCAGATTGCTGAGGTTTATCATATAGATTTTGCAAAGGTTAGGGTTAACAAAGATTTGAGTTTGTATTACGTTAAAAACGATTGGAGCGATTTTAAGGAAAAGCCGCGTGAATATCCTGCGTTTAATATGAACGATAAATACGGCTCACAGATTTATTTTAAGCGTGAGTACAATCCGCTTAGTGAGGTTTATCCATTACCTGCATATTATCAGGGATTAAATTACATTGAATCGGATATAAAGGTAAGCAGGCATATTCTCGGTAATGCGAATCAGGGATTTGTTGGCAGCACTTTGATTAATTTGAATAATGGCGATCCTGTAAATGAGGAACATAAAGGCGAAGTTGAAAGAGGGTTATTAAAGAAGTTTACAGGCGATGAGGGTAAGCGTTTGGTCATAATGTTCAACAAGAGCAAGGATAACGCTGCTGAGATTGTTAATCTCGGTAACACGATGCTCACAAAAGAGGATTTTACGAATGTAAATAATCTTATCACTAATGAGATAATGATATGCCATCAGGTCGTAAGTCCTACATTGTTTGGCGTTAAGGTTGATGGGCAGTTAGGCAGTAGAAACGAAATCCGTGAGGCATACGAGGTATTTAATAATGTTTACGTTCAGGAACGTCAGATGGAATATAATGAGATATTCACTCAGTTCAGAAATCTGAAAGGCGAATCAGGGGAGTTTTATTTACAACCTGTTGAGCCGTTAAAGTTTGAATTTTCTGAGGCGATTATGGCGGCAAATTTAACACAGAATGAAATTAGGGAATTGATGGGACGTGAGCCGTTAGAATCTAATGCAATCACAGCAGATGGCAGTCAGGCGTTACCGGGTGAACTACCTCAGCAAGTTGAGCAAAAGGCAAACGAGGCAATCAGGAACTTATCAGGCAGACAATATCAGAACGTGATGCGAATTGTTCGTCAGTTTGGTAACGGCAAACTAAGCAAAGCGCAGGCTACACTAATGCTTAAAAATGGATTTGGTTTTTCTGATGCTGATGTTGATACATTTTTGGGTATAGATGATAACCCTTTAACTGAGGATGAGGTACAAAAGTTTTCACTAACTGAAGATGAGCGTTTGATATTGGAGTTTGAAAACTGCGGCGAAGAAAAAAAAAATTATACTGAGGTAGCACGTGAAACTTATCGTGAATATTTCGCAGATAATTTGACACAGGCGCAGGCAGATGTTTTGACATTGATAACAAAGGATGAAAATATAACGCCTCAGGTTATCGCACGAACTTTGAAACTGGATACGGATTTGGTAGTAGATATTATTAATGATTTTATAGAGCGTGAGATTATCAAATCTGTTCCATCAAAAATAAACGCTGAGCCGACTTACAAGGTATTGAAACCTGCATCGGAGTTACCGGGTAAGCAAAGCAAAGTTACAACCTTAGTTATTCGTTATAGTTACGAAGGGCCTGAGGATAGCAGAAACAGACCATTTTGCGCTAAGTTGTTAGAATTGAGTAAGCGCAAGACGTGGAGCAGGAGCGATATAGAAAGCATTTCTGAGCGTGTTGGATATAGTGTTTGGGATAGGAGAGGCGGTTGGTACACTCAGCCAAATGGTGAGCATAGAGAATATTGCAGGCATCGTTGGACATCAAAATTAATGAAGAAAAAAGATGAGTAAAAATATCCTATTTATTACGGAGCAAACTTTCAAGGAAAGAACTGGCGCATCTAATCAGATTGATGGCAAACAGATTTTTCCTATGGTAAAAGTCGCAGGTGATATGTATATTCAACCTGCATTGGGTAGCAAATTATATCAGCGTTTGCAGTCGGGTGTGGTTGCTAATAATCTAAATGCAAATGAGGTTATTTTGCTTAATGATTATATTACCGATTGTTTGATATGGTACACGATGAGTATGTTACCGATGACAATGGGATTTCAATTGTTTAGTAAGGGATTTTTACAAAAGACATCAGAGGAATCAGCACCACCGAGTAGAGCAGATTTAGAATTGATTGAGCAAAAGTATTTGAGTTTGGCGGAGTTTTACAAAACGCGATTAATAAAATATTTACAGGAAAATTACACGCTCTATTTTGAGTATTTGAATTATGGCAGCGGATTAGATATTATTTTTCCTGAAGAAAAGGGTTACACGTGTCCGATATATTTGGGTAACGCTTACATACCTGAAACGAGCAAATACGTTAATTCATCATCGGGTTACTCTGCACCTGATATTGTTTATTACACGGCAACAGGTGGTGAATCTACATTTAGTATGTCAGCGTTAGCAGGTAGAACTACATTGTTTGCATCGCGTGGAGGATTAGCGAAAGGAATCACACAAACGGCAACAGCTGACACAGGATATTTACAAATCGTTGGAGGGGTTGTTACTTTACCTACAGGCGATGTTGCGATGGCAGGGGAACTATTTACATTTTTATACAGATAATTTATGAGTAAAGGATATAAAAAAGAATGGATAGAAAAAGTAAAGCAAAAGTTTAATGACATACAACCAAATAATAACAAAGATAACAGACCTGCTAACAAGCAATCCGATAATAAAGACAACAAGGTTTGCAACTCCAACGGAGTGGATAGGATACGCTAATATGCCTCAGTTCCCTGTTGCCTTGTTTAACATCAATAACGGACAGATAAACGCAGGGCGTGATTTGGTTTATAGTGTTCAGTTTTGGTTTTTGGATAAAAGCGGTGTAGAGGGGGAATTTGAACAGGAGGTTATTAGCGACCAACATCAATTAGCGAATGATATAGTAATGGCACTTAGACAGGACAGGACGATAACAATAGATTCAAATATTAGATGGGATGCGATTAGTGAAAAGTTTGAGGATTATTTGAGTGGGGTAACTTTGACATTTAACATTAATACAACTGGACAATTTAATAACTGCGATTTCCCTATATGAGAAAATTAATAACGATACTATTTGTTTTATTTTGTTTGCAATCATCTGCTCAGGTTTATCAGTTAATGCCTCAGTATGGTTATCAGGCGAATAGAATGGTATTTGATTCTACTTTGCAAATACCTACAACGTGCGGAGTTCCTACGTTAAAGAGTGTTCAATTTACAACACGCAGAGCAGCTATTGCCTTTGATTCGTGTAATAATAGATTTTATCAATACAACCCAAAAACTCAGGCTTGGTCGCAGGTAAGCGGTGGCGGTGGCAGTACAGATACTACATCTTTAAGCAATCGTATTGATGAGCGTGTTAAGTATACAGATACTGCATCTATGTTAAGCAATTATTTAACTATTGCAGACACAACAAATCAATTTGTAAAATCTGTTACATCAATCAATGATTCATCAATAAGAGTTATCAAAGGAACTACAACAACCGACATAGCATCAATATACAATTCAACAAATGCAAAAAGGTTGATTACTAATGTTTACAATAATACTGGAGCGACTATTGCAAAGGGCAGCGTTGTTTATATTAGTGGTAGACATTCATCTAATTTACCAACGATAGCAAAAGCACAGGCAAATAATGAGGATAATAGTTACAAAACATTTGCACTTGTTGCTGATGATATAGCAGATAATTCATCAGGCATAATAATACAGGCAGGGAATATTACAGGGTTAAATTTACCTACATCATCATTTACTGATGGCGATGTTGTTTTTTTATCACCTACAACGGCAGGAGGTTTGACAACAACAAAACCATTAGCACCTTATCACATTTGTAAGATAGGAAGTATAACACGTGCGCACCCAACACTAGGGAGCATTGAAATTAAAATAGAAAACGGATGGCAATTAGATGAGTTGTCCGATGTGTCAATTCCATTAGTTCCTGCCGATTCTGTTTTGTTACAATTTAGCAGAGTGGATTCACTTTGGCACGATGTAACAATAACAAACGCAATCGGAACACGTTATTTGAAACCATCAGATACGGCATCTTTAAGCAATCGTATCAATGCTAAATTATCCGCATCAGATACAACAAGTTTGAGCAATAGAATTAACGCCAAATTTAACACATCAGATACAAGCAATTTGCAACAAAAATCATTACCTGCGTATTCAATACCGGGTAACGCAACATATCAGACTGCTAACGCTCAATCAATTTATTTTAAGGACACATCAGGGACTTATAGCGGAACAATAACGTGGAATGGAACTGCTCCGACATCAGGCACATTTACATATCGTTGGACTCGCATAGGCAAAAGAGTTGATTTGAATATTACATTAGTTTACACAAGTGCAGGAACATCTAACTCTACTTTATTAGTTACATTACCATCAGATGCACCGACACCTGCCGAGCCATCAGGATTGACTTCAAATAGTAATTATATATATCCTGTATTTGCACAGGTAAATACAGGTGCTACAACATTAACAAACGCAGGTATTAGAGGCGCAATGCGTAAAAACAGCGGCGGCACAGGTTACGAAATAAATCTAAATTTTACATCAGCATCAATGGCTATTGCATATATTTCTACAACTTATTGGACAAACTAATGAAACACATCAGACAAATAAACTCAGTAAATACAAACACTTATACAATTGTAGATTTAAGCAATTACGATGGTGTAATGGAGGAACACCCGATATTTGGAGCGTTTCCAAATATGTTTGAAATATCGGTACAATCTTTGCCTGATTACATACAATATGTGAGTTACGATATTGAAGAATTAAATACCCTTAAAAATAACAATCAATGACAACGGCAATGATGACAAATGTATTAATCGGAGTGGTTATAGCACTTATCGGTTTTGTGAGCAAAGAATTAGTAAAGCGATTAGACAGATTTGAAAAGATAGTGCAGGGCATCCTGATGTCTGATGTAGCTGTTTCAAAGGATTTGGAGCAGATAAAAGAAAATGTAAAGGATCACGAACATCGTATTTCTCAACTTGAAAAATAGACAATTATGAACAGCACGTTTCTGAATTTGAATGTTAACGATTTCATCAAAGGTTTGGCAGTAGCCGTATTAACCTCAGTTTTGACAATCGTTTACAACACTTTACAAACAGGTAGTTTGGCATTTGACTGGACTGCCATCGCAACGACGGCACTAACTGCAGCTATTGCGTACCTTATGAAAAACCTTCTAACAAACACAGAGGGCAAAATGCTCAAAAAGGATGTGAAGTAAAAAAAAGGGGGTGTTTAATTGCACCCCCATTTTAATTATGCGCTACCTATTTTTAATCATATTATTATCAGGATGCTACACCGCTCAGAAAGCGGATAGGCAAATGAATAAAGCGTATGTGTATCACAAAGCGTTAACGGCTCAAAAGTTTAGCGAGTGGTTTCCCTGTGAAACATTGCAAATAGACTCATCAGACAAGATTGAATACATATATAAAACTGATACGCTGTTAAAATACATTCTGAGAGAATCTGAGCCGATTAACAGGATTTTAAGAGATACAATAGTAAGATATTACAACGGCTGCGATTCGCTCAAAAAAGAGTTAAAAAGGGCTAAGGGATTAATAGAGCATTTAACCTATGAGATTCAGTTGAAACCAATAGTTTACTACAAAACAATCGTAGATTCAGCACGAAACGTGTCTTTACAAAATCAGTTGAATCAGGCAAATGAGGAGTTAAAGAAACGGAACAAAAATTATGTTATGTCTTTATGGTGGATTATTGGGTTAATGATTGCACTATTATTATCAATCTTATTAAACTTTAAGAAATGAAAGCATCACAGAAATGCGTTGATTTGATTAAGGAGTTTGAGGGATTTTATGATAAAGCATACATCTGCCCTGCAGGAGTTGCTACGATTGGATTCGGCAGTACAATGTGGAACGATGGCAGAAAGGTAAAGATGGGCGAAAAGATTACAAAGGAAGGTGCTGAGATTTTACTACACTGGGAGTTAAATAATAAAAGCATTGCCTTAATGGATTTAAATGTTAATCAGAATCAGGCAGATGCCTTGTTATCGTTTATCTATAATTTAGGAATAGGAGCGTTTAACAAATCCACACTTAGAAAAAAAGTAAAATTAAATCCTAACGATCCTAACATTCGCGATGAGTTTATGAAATGGAATAAGGCACGTGTTGCAGGTAAGTTAGTTGAGTTGAAAGGATTAACGCGCAGAAGGATAGCAGAATCAAATTTATATTATGATAATAACTGAGCTAGGTAGAAACGTACATCAAATAAAAATTGATTGTATGAAACAAAAAGAGCATTGGTTTTTACTATCATCAGACCACCATTGGGATAACCCCGATTGCGATAGGTCAATGATTAAAAGACATTTAGAGGAGGCGAAACAAAAGAATGCTCCTGTGTTATTTGTTGGAGATTTCTTTTGTGCTATGCAGGGAAAGTATGATAAGCGAAGCGATAAGAGTAAAGTAAGACCTGAACACCAAACGACAAAGTATTTAGATTCACTAGTTGAAACTGCTGCGGAGTGGTTGATGCCATATCGTGAGCAGATAGCAGTCATAGGACAGGGCAACCACGAAACGGCTATCTTAAAAAATCACGAAACAAATTTGATAGAGCGGTTAGTTGAAAGGTTAAACGTAGGCAATAAAAATCCTGTGTATATGGGTGGCTATGGTGGTTATCTCAAATTAATTTTTCATAGAAACGAAGGTATGCACCTGCCTTTAGTCATAAAGTATTTTCACGGACACGGAGGCGGAGGGCCTGTTACAAAAGGTGTTATACAATCTGCGAGGCAATCAATGTATTTACCGGATGCAGATATAGTTATTAGCGGACACGTTCACGAACAATACACCATAGCATTTATGCAGGAAAAATTGCATCAATCAGGTAGGATTTCTTTGAAGGAACAATGGCACGTAAGAATGCCTACCTACAAAGATGAGTATAAAGATGGTTACGGAGGATGGCATATTGAAACTGGCAAGATGCCTAAGCCATTAGGAGCGTGGTGGTTGAAGGTTGAGTATGTGCGAAAGCAAATCAATAACAAAGAAAAATATTATTTAGTTTATGATTTCATCAGAGCAAAATAACGAAAAAAATGTACAGGATTCTGTACAGGAAACGGAGGAAAATGAGTTAGATTTGCAGGTAGATTTTACTACCTCTCACGATTACATTGCCTCAGCATTTCAGGCCATTAATGCAGTTGATGATATTGATACTGCGTTATTGAGTAAATCGGATGAGATGAGAATTAAAAGGATCAGGCGCAAATCGCTGCTAATTATAGAGAGTTGCATTAACGAATTATACTCTGAATTATTTGAATCAGAGGATGAAGATTAGGTGTTTTGGTTATTAAATAATAGTCCTAATGTTTCTACGTTGGGAGTTTTTGTGTGAATTTCCCCCCATTTTTATGGGGGTTTTTTATTTTATTTGATATTTTTTTTATTTATATAACTCAATGTTTACAATGGTTTCAGCGTATCCTAAAAAATATTTGAAAAAAAAATGAAAAAAAGTTTTTTTATTTCGGAAAAGGTTATATCTTTGATTTATCAATCACACAAAAACAAAACAAAATGAAAAAGTCAAACATTCGCAAATTTTGGACAATCAATGAAACTGCAACATCTTTCATCTTTACAAACTCAATGAATTTTCATATTGAACTTGACAAAGTAACTGGAAATTTTATTACAGGCAATGTTAATGATAATGATTATATGCGTAAGCAATTTAAGTTAATGATGCAAGTTGCAAATGAATCTAAAAAATAATAAATCTTACAGGGGTGCAGCATCCTCCAAACTGCTTATTTTTTCACACAAAAACAAAACAATGAAACTAAGCACAACAAGACTATTTGAAAACTCAGAGGCTACGATTATCGTTGATTGGAGAAATGGCAAAGATTATGACATTATTCAAATTAGAATTGATAACTGGACATCATCCATTGATGTTACCGATATGTTTACCTCTGATGAAATTATAGAGGAAATATTTGGAGCAATAGATTGGCAAATGATTTATAACCAAAACCACACATAAAATGACACAGATTTTAGCACTCACAAAACAACAATCAGATTTACTACAAAAAGAAATGCCTGAGAATGTAGTACAATTACAAGACACAGGCAGCTACATCTTAACCTCAATTACTTTAACCGATTCCGTTGATATGCTTAAATTATTTATGTCAGGTATTATACACGGATTAAATCTTACAAAATGAAACACAATTACACAATCACTCAGCAAATTTTATTAATCATCACGATGTTAGCAATCTGTATTATCGGATGTTTAGCAGATAATTTTTTTAACTAAAAACCAAAACACAAAATGAAAAAATCAGAATCAATTGAGCAAATCGCAAAAGCGTTAATCACGTTTCACGTGAAATGCGACACCATCAAAAAGGATGCAAAAAATCCTTTCTTTAAATCTACTTACGCATCTCTGAGTAATATACTGGATGCAATCAATGAGCCGTTAATTGAATGCGGTTTATCTATCTCACAATTCCCTACCGGCACAGATGGTTTAACTACTATCTTAATGCACGAATCAGGGGAGTATATCGCAGGGGAATATTCAATGCGCCCGGCTAAGGATGATCCACAGGGCAGAGGTAGTGCAATTACCTACCAACGCAGATATGCAATAGCATCCGTATTATCTCTAAATATTGATGAAGATGATGACGGCAACGCAGCAACACACGGCAAATCAACACCGGAGGCAGATGATAGACAATGGCTCAACAAGGACACAGAGGCATTCTTAAAGGTTATTGCATACCTCAATGGAGGAGGTCAAATCTCAGAGGTAGAGAAAAAATACAAACTCAGTAAAGAAATAAAACAAACATTAACAAACCTTAAAAAATGAAATCAGAAAACAGAGGGCGAAAGCCCATCCCGAAACATCTTAAAAAAATCCAAATCAGTATCTACATCTCTGAGATAGATGTAGAAAAAAACGGAGGTAAAGAATCATTAAAAACTAAATTATTCAACTATGCTACCACAAATTCAGAAAGATTACAACAAACAGGAACTTGCTAAGATTGCAGATAACTGCGTTAATGAGTTGTTAGATAATGGTCGAATACTTGAAACTCACGAGTTCATAACGAAGATGGAGTTTTTCATTAAAAAATTAAAGGACAACCCTGAGTATTACAATTACTTAAGTTACGAGGTCGCAAAGTATGGCAACGCTCACACAACAGCCTCAGGCACAAAAATGGAACTGGCAGAGGTTGGCGTTAAATACGATTATGTTTTCTGCGAAGATGATGTTTACAATGAGTTAGTAGTAAAGCGTATGGCATTGGATGAGCAGATTAAGGATCGTGAAAAGTTCCTGAAAACGCTACCGATAGAAGGTATTGAAATCGTTGATGAGGAAGGCGTAGTTAAGCGTATTTATCCTCCTTCAAAATCATCTACATCATCAGTAAAAACAACCATCAGTAAATGAACTGGATGTATTTAATAAATGATGTCAAATCAGTAAACAAAAAAACAATCTACGGCAAGGTTGGTGATAGGGTTTACATCATCGCTAATCATCATCCTGCCGTTATTGTCTGCAACGAAAAAGGTAATAAATTTAGCACCTCAATAAACAACTTAAAACTAACAAAATGACAAGCACAAGAGAATATAAAATTTATTTAGAAGGCAAAAGAAGACTCGAATTATGGTTACAAAATGAATCATTTGATGAGATGACCTGCTCTGGAAGTATGTTAAGATTCGAAATGGCATTAGGTTTATTTGGTTATCCATTTGAAAAACCTGAATGGATGAAAAAAGAAAAATTTAATAAATTTATTGCAGAACACGAATTAAAAAACCCAAAATATAATAGCATAATAAATATTTTATATGCTGAGGGTAGTAATATAAATGACAAATTAAAAACACAAAACAATTAATATGACACTAAAAGGCAGAATTGACTATCACAAAAAGAATCCTCAGATTTATGAGATGTATAAGAAATTTGCATTTCAGGCGATAAACTCAAAGCGACCATATTATTCGTCAGAGATGATAATTAACCGGGTAAGATGGGAAACGATGACAAAAGCGCACTCAGGATTCAAAATATCTAATGAGATGAAAGCGTTTTACAGCCGTTTGTTTGTGCTACAAAATCCTACTTACAAAAACTTTTTCAAATTCAAACCATCAATCTGCGATGGCTTAAAACTTAAAATGATAAAATGAGGCATCCATTAGAACAAGACGATACGAGTAGTTATACTCCATCGGATATAATTCACATTGCCTGTTTTTATCTTAATCTTAATCCGAACACTATAACGAAAAAGGGAAGGGTTAAAGAGTATGTGATGGGCAGGATGATGATATACGATTTACTGCTAAATAACAGAGCGTTAAGTTTAACGATTGAAAAAATAGGTTATTTATTCGGGAGGCATCATTCATCTGTAATTAATGCACGTGATGAGATGAGGAAATATTTAGACGTGTACGATGATATGAGGCACAAACTGGAGCATTTGCATTTGTGTGTTTACAGGCATTTAGATTATTACAATCACGTTATCTCAAAGCGTGTAAAGGATAATGAATGTTTCAAAAAGATCCTGATAGATATTCCTGAAACGATGTTTTACGATATGCTTGCTCAGTCTAAAAAAACTGATATTACTTTATCTGAGATTGTTGTTAAGTGTGTGCATAACTCGTTAAGTAGATTGTAGATTTTTTTGTATATTAGCGTAAGATTTCTTCACGTATAGCAGCCGAGAAGAAATTTAATTTCAACCATTAAGGGTTCGTGCTGCTGCTATCAGTGCGAACCTTTTTTATTTTATGCCAACGGAAAAATTTTATTTAGATGGGAATTTTGAAAAATCAATTGATTTTTATTATACAAAAGATAATGATATCTGTATAAGATTTTCTAATGAAAAAAATTGTGAATTTACAATTGATTTGGATTTAGAAACTATTGAAGAGTTTATTTTAGATTTAACCTTTGAACTACAAAAAATAAAAAATGAAGGAGGTAAAAATGGCTAAGCGATTTACAGATACCGAAAAATGGAAAGACGATTGGTATCTATCATTGAGCAATGATTACAGAATCATTTGGCAATGGTTACTGGATAATTGCAACCACGCAGGAATTTGCAAGCCATCAATTAACCTGATGAATATGATGTGTAATACATCAATAGATGAGAAACTTTTAATTGAAATGATGAGCGGTAGAGTTTTGAAAATCAATAACATATGGTTTATTCCAAAGTTTCTGAAATTTCAATACGGCACGCTAAACTCAAAAAAACCTGCGGTAATTTCTGTGGTTAATGAACTTAAAAAAAATAACCTTTTAGAATTAGTTAGTGAATTATTCAGTAATGATTACGTAATGATTACAGAACCATTAGAAAATAGTTACGAAACTATTAAAGATAAAGATAAAGATAAGGATAAAGATATAAGTATTAATAAAAGCGAAATTTTTGAAAATTTAGATTATCCGTTTAATTCCGAGATATTCAATAAAAAATGGAATGAGTGGAAAGATTACAAAAAAAATTGCCATAGGTTTACATATAAAACAGGATCCTCAGAAAAATTATCTTTGAATCAATTAGCTAAACTTTCAAACAACATAGAATCAAATGCCATAGAAATAATCAACCAATCCATCGCAAACGGATGGAAAGGATTTTTTGAACTTAAAACTACTAACAATGCAGATAGAATTGAATCAGTCGTTAATTGGGCAAATCAGTTCCAATAAGTCAAAAAGAATATCAGATTGTACAGATGCTGAAATAGGTCAAACGCTCGCAAAAATCTTTGTTATGGTTGGTTTGCGCTCAAAAAATATGCCTTCAGAGATTGAATCAAAAATACTATTTCAGAAAATCAGGGAATATTATCCGCAAAAAAAATTAGATGAAATTTTATTAGCGTTTGATTTAGCGATACAAAAAAAGATTGATGCAGATGTTATCGTTTATGACCAATTTACACTGCCATATCTTACTGAAATAATGGACAAATACAGGGTTTATATAAACGAACTGGCAAAAGATGCGCCTGTTGAGATTCCAAAACAAATAGAATACAAAATGACCAAGGAAGAAAAGTTAAAAGATATTGAGGATTTCGGTAAAAATCCGACTGCCTTTAATATGATACCCGGCTACATTTATGATTGGATTATTGAGTTAGGATTGATGATTATAGATGAAGATGAAAAGATAGAATATTATCGCAGGGCGATTGAGATGAGGGAAAACGAGTTAAAGAAAAATGCGGAGTTTGGCGATGTCAAAGAATATGGCGCATTTATGAAATCTAAAAAAAACGGATTTCAGTACATCAGCAAACAGGAGGTATTAAACATTGATTTTAATTTTAAGCGCATTGTTGTGCGTGAATACTATAACCAATGATCAAAAGAACAGACGCAAACCATAAGCAGATAATTGACCAAATAAGGCAGATTCCTTTTGCCTCAGTATTTAGCACGCACGAAATAGGCAAAGGATTCCCTGATATCGTTGTAGGGTTCAGAGGCATTAACTATTTGTTTGAGATTAAAGATGGCAAAAAATATGCATCGCAGAAAAAGCTAACAGAATCAGAGGTTAAATTTCATACCGGATGGATGGGGCAGGTGCATATTATAGAAAAGATTGAGGATGTTTTGGAAATATTAAAAATAAAAGTTTAATTTTAATCTGTGAATCCCTGTAATGATATAATCGTTGAGATTTATCAGGATGCGAAGATTAACAACCTTATCGCAAAAGTTAAGCCATCTGAATTACAGGACGATTTGAGGCAGGAACTTGCTTTAATTCTCTTATCCTATGACTGCCAAAAACTCGCTCAGTTAAAGAGTGATGGTAATCTGAATGCCTTTGTATTACGAATCATAATAAATATGGGGATGTCTAATAACTCGCCATTTTATTACAAATACAAAAAAAATGATGTTGGCAAAGCGGTTGAGTATTTTAAGTTAACAAGCGTAAAGGACTGGATTGATACAGCCGACATTGCAAATAAGCATTTAGATAAAAAACTAACACTTAATCCGAATGAGGCGCACGAATCAATTATATTTTCTAAATACGTTGAAATGAGAAATTGTCAAAAGGTGGCTAAGTATTTTGGGCTGCCTCATAAACACGTTTTTGATGTTGTTAAGAAAACAAAAAAGCAATTAAAAAATCTAATTAATAACCAATAAAAATCACACACAAAATTCAATCACTTAAACAACCTAAACAATGACTTAAAACTTAAATAAAATGGAACACTTACTTTTATCTTTATTCATTATTGTTGTAGGATTAGTTTTGTATATGAAAATTTACAAGTACGTATACTATTATACATACAGAAAAGAATCAAAATACAATATGGATATGCACTTGAACAATCTAAAAAAACTTAAACAACCTAAACAATGAAAAATAAACTAAAACAATTAATAGGTTGGATTAGATTAAAAGTTTGGGGATTCTGTCCTAAATGTAATTCTGATGCACCTAAATTGTATGATTGTGAAGTTTGTAATTGGGAAAACCAATATGAAGGTTACAAATTTGTATGGTGGAATAGATTTATTAAACAACTTAAACAACCTAAAAAAGACTAATTATGGGACAAATATTAACACAAAAAATTTATCAATGTTCATTATGCAATAACATTCCTGAAGATGGAGAACATCTTTGGCAAATGGGTAATGAAGTTTGGTGTAAAGAATGTTGTGATGACCAAGAAAAGATTGCTAATGAAGATGAAAATAATTTTGAAACAAACTAAAAAAGATTAATTATGACATCAATATTTTGTTTTTTTAAAAAGGTATTTACACATAATTATTGTGATACTTGTGGGTTTACAAGAGATGAAGTACATGTAACAGAAAATTTTAATGAAGCAGGTTTTATTCAATGCACTAAATGTATAAAGAACAATTAAAAACTAAAAAATTAAAACAGACAGGCTGGATGCAAAGTTGGTGCAAGTCCAATGGAAGACCATAGATGGTGGGTAGCTCCCTGTAGAAAGGTTCAATTCCTTTCCTGTCTGTAAATATTAAAAACTTAAAACTTAAAAAATAATTATGCAAAAATATGACGTTGATAAATTAGAAATGGAATACTCTAAAGAGTTAGCAGAACGTAGAGAAGTTGCTATAAACTACAAAGGACAAGTAGCAGGTAGACACCCTGATTTGTTTGGTCATAGTGAAATGCAACATATG
>Ga0247723_1000762_pt1 | contig 20619 bp, 11 predicted proteins | sample MSEWelMarce5H_FC_FD_189079 | JGI IMG/M metagenome (GOLD analysis project Ga0247723, IMG submission 189079) | Subsurface sediment microbial communities from gas well in West Virginia, United States - MSEEL Well Study Marcellus 5H_FC | ecosystem: Environmental > Terrestrial > Deep subsurface >... | reverse complement strand
AAGAAGGACAAAATATAACACCAGAAACAAATAAAATAAAAAAATGGCAACAGTAAGCACAACATCAATTCTAGGATCAGATTCTATTTCGGCATCTAGAATAACTATCAACTCTAATTTTCTACTTTTAGAAAACTGGATCAATGGTTACGTAAGTACCTTTGGAATCGACACCAACAACGGAATTTTAGATCTTTCAAGCGCTACAACCGGATCTATTTATGCTAAAACCGGATATTTCAACCAAGTTCAAGTTCCAGCTTCTGGATCTTTTACTGCTAGAATTTTATCCAGCGGAGCAGCATCTTTTACGGACGTTAGTACAACTACATTTACTTCTAGCGGTCTAACTACAATTGGCGGATCCCTGGTACAAAACGGAGCTTCTACATTCGGAGCTACTGCTTCGTTTAATGCTCCTGTCAATCTAAATGGATCTACAATTATTGGAATAAGTGGAAATATAGTTAGCAAGAATACAACTTATGTTTCTGGAGCTACTGCAGGTCAAGCATTCCCTGCTTCGGATACTTTAGGTGGAGGTGGTTATTTGACCTCTATAGATTCTCCATATTCTGTTACTGGTCTCGAAGATGTAATTTATGCAAACTGTGGTCCTACTGGATTCTATATGTCTGTAGTTGGTGGAAGTGGAGGAACTGCTGCTAATATTCCTGCTGGATTTAGGCTTAGAATTGTTAATACAAGTGGTGCTACTGGTTATATCTACACAGGTATCCAAGGGTCTGCATCAACATACTATACTGGATTCAACACATCTACATCATATGGAAACTACCCATCTGGTGGAATCGTAGTAAGTCAGAACAGTCAATACCAATCTTCGGTTCATCTTCAGTGGGAGCCAAGAATTGCTCAAGGACAGTCAACACAGACTGGATCTTGGATCGTTCTTTCTGGAACTAACGTAACAATATAAAACTAAAAAAGCTATAGATGGCTACAACCCCTTTCATAAGACCCCTGCAGGTACAAGGAGGAACATTTTATTCCTTCTCATCCTCTGCTGAGGATTTATCTTTTACGTTCAATAACTCGATTAATAAGTTTAAGTTCTCTAAATTTGCTCTTCTCAATATACCCTCTATAAATAACGGAGATCCTCTAGGGAATTCACTTAAGTTGAATGCTCCGGATAGTGCTTTTATTGACTATGCTAGTAATGCAGGGCAGATAATTACTTCAAACCAGAACATAAACTTCTCACAGAGTTTTCAGAGCTATTGTTTAAATCTCGAATCTACAATCCTAAGTGCTACTGATTACAATTCGGACATAAAACAGACAGTAGCAGAAAGAGTTTTCTTTAAATGGTTAAAGGAAATAGGGGGAATCAGATATCAACAAGCTAATTCTTCCCAAGTTTCTTCTCTACTAAATCAGAATAATGTCACTCTGGTAAATGACCTTCCGGTCAATCAGATTAGATGGGTGGAGGGAGATCCTGCTACCGGTGTTACTGGATCTTATGGTCTTACTGGAGCAACATATAATAGAGTTGTCCAATATGTAGGGAATCTGGATATCGTAAACTCGGTTAAGAATAACAATAACACTTATTCTGAAGTTTATGTTTATGTCCCAACTAAGGACGGAAACACTCCAACAGTTCTTTTCAAGAATAATCTAGATACAAACTATTACCCAGATTACTCTTGGACAAATAATCCAGCAGACCCTCTGAATGATGAGTACCTGCAAGGAAGAGCTTATGATGAATTAAATCCAAGTGGATTGACCAATCTTGCAATATTTGATGATGATGTTCTTGGAGCTCCAACTGCTTCTTACATTGACACGGATGATGGGGCAACTGGAGCAGGAAACTGGTATTCACCAAGAGCAATAGCAAATACATATTTTACCGATTCTACTTTCACAGATCCAACTGCTTTGATCCTCACTAAGACCTACAGTGCTTCCTCGCAGACCTATGTTAGAACTAAACTAGATTCAGTCGGAATTGACTTTGATCCGGATTCTTATCAGCAAATTGTTTCAGATCCATCTATTTCTACAATAGAAGAATTTAATTCAACAGCAGCAGCTACAGATTTTGAGTTTAATGCAGTTTTGATTTACTATGATGTTTATGATCCAGCAAATCCAATAGACTCTGCAACTAATCTTTATGGTGTTTTATTTCTGGATGATATACAAGATCAAGGAGCTAGTATTTACGGGATCCCAACTCTCCAAAAGTACAAGCCAAATATTGTTACCAAGCTAAATGGTAATTCATATGGATTTAAGATCAATCTTAAGTTTGATGTAGACATCGATCAGACCGGAGTAGAGCAAGCTATTAACGACTATTCTCCATTCTCTCTAAGTATGTTCATGGATTCCATGAACGTTCTTCAAGATGCCTCAGCAACTTTAAACAATACTGCTTCCATCTATGCTACTTTAGAACAGAGAGTAAATGATCTAGAAAATCTTGCTTTCACTTCAGATACTGCTTTCAATCTAGACAGAAGAATCAACAATATAGAATCTTCCCTTGCAGCCAATCAAGCAATATTCAATAACACTCAAGGAATCATGGGTCTGATTAATCAGAACTATGAACTGATTAGAGCTTTGATAAACGGTGAGACCAGTGTTGAAATTTCTTATAACTTGGATCTAGTTAAACAGGGTCCAGGCATAATTGTAGATAGAAGCATTCCAAATCAGCTAATTATAGCTAACGACAATCAAGATTATAATATTGGAAACGATGAAGGGGTTGTTACTCTTTCGACTACATCTTCTAATATTATAAATCTTAGATCCTATGGAAACTACACGAAGCACATCAATAATGGGGCACCGATAAATTTAACTTCCGATCTAGTTGTAAGAATAAACGATACTGATATTCAATGGAGAAGAGGTCAGGTTTATAGATTCTCTTTTGGCGATCAGATCATTCCAGGAGATTATAGTGTTACTTTTCTGACTGATGCAAGAGGAGCTTATCCGATTTCTTCACCATCTAGAGTTCCTTATTCTACTGTAATAGTCTCCCTAGTTAATTCTCAGTTTGCAGAAAGAGATTATAAACCAGTAATTGATATTGTTTGCATAAATTCTGAAAACTTAACCTTCCAGGTTGATATGATAGGTAGTAGCTTAACAAATAATTCTTAAAATTCCAAAGTAAAAGATGTATACACAAAATTCTATAAGTTCTTTAGTAGCTCAGTTTCTAAGACTCCAGAAGAATGCTTTAGAAATCATTAACGGACTCAATCAGGTTGCAACTTCCACCAACGACACGGTGGAAATTCAACTTTTAGATGAGTTTGGATTTCCAAGCACAGCTAGTATTCCAGCATATGGGTACCTTAGATCTCAAATCCAAAGACTTGACAGCAACATAGAAGCTTTAGCTGGTCTAGGAAATAACTTTTCTACAATTAGAAACCCGGACGGAACTTATTCTCCCATATTTAAGGCAGAACCTCTAAGAGATCCTGCCCCGATGGTTGGACTCCCCGTTCCTAGCACATTTGGAATTAAAGACAACTGGTTTTTTGAGAATTTCTTAACCCCACTTCTTTACATCAATATTAATGTGACTGGACAAATCCCAGACTCTGCAGATAGAATTGTAGTTAAAAGAATTATAGCTAACACCAATACGGATATACAGAAAGCTTTATTTGATCAGACTCTAAAGGGAAGAAATGACTTAACAGAAACTCAATTTCTTGCTGCTTTAACAGATGCAGGTATTAGCTATTTTACAGACGAGGATACAATTCCACTTCCATTGAGATCATTGATCTATGTTGGGAATTTTAGTGTTCTCCAGATTTTTGATGACGTTGTTTCTACAACTGATGCAAATAATCAGACAGTACAAGAGACTAGAAGAAACTATAGACTTAATACTCTAAATTATACGGACACCACCTCTGGTGTTATAGACGGTAAAACGATCTCGGTGAATGATAATCTTTTAACAAAAGATGGTTCGACATATCAGGTTGTTTCTGTTGACATTAATGCTACTACAGTTCAGCTTAGAAGAATAAATGGATATCAACCGGTTCAGATTGGACCAGATACTTTATCCTTCTCGAGTTCAAATTTGGGACAAAGATTTATCCAGGTCAATATTGGGTATAATGAGAGACAGGGTATTTTCTTCAAGAAGGTAGACGATAACTTTAATATCGTTTCTAGCACTTGGTCTACAGGTATAGTTTTCTTCAGCAATGAACTTCTGATTAATACTACGGCAGGGATTCAAACTCTGGAGCAGTATTATTTGACTTCTGTTTCAGATCTTGGCCAAATGTTCTTAGGAGCTGCGAAAGAAAAAATGGTTCCTGCATATGAGGGACTAGTTCCAAATCCCCCTGTTCTAGCTGTTACTAACTTTAAGGTAGTTCAGATAAATCAACAACTAACATCAGGGACTGCAAAATCCGATTTAGAGCAGAAAGTAGCTTCAAAAACAGCACTACAGTCTGAAATATCCCAACTTGATACTTCGATAGCACAAACTAGAGCTGCACAGGCCCAGATTACAACTTCGTCTGTTAGCCCTGCAACTTCCGGCGCATTAGTCGTTAGCACAACCCCGCCAGTTACAGAGTCCAGTACTCTTCAGGCTAAAATAGATTCTTTAACCCAACAGAGAACTCAAAAACAACAGTTACTATCCTCTATTGTTCAAGATATAACTACTTTAACTGAGTCAAATCCTAGTCTATTTGAAGCTCCTAAATACAGAGTAAGGGGATTCTGGGCAATTCCTGCACCTGCACCTAGTCCTAAAACTGGACCTCAGCAGGTCGTTCAGTTTATAGTTCAGTATAGGTACTTGAGCGATAGTGGAGCTGCTAATCCAATTGAGCAGGTTTCCTTTGTAGACAATAACGGTCAATCTAAAACAGGAGCATTTAGTAACTGGAATGAATTTAAAACTGAGATTAGAAAAAAAGTATACGACCCACTAACTGGGGTTTATGTATGGGCACCAGAGGCTACTGCAGATGCAGATGCTCCAAATATAAATCAGCTCGATATTCCTATCACTAAAGGTGAAAAAGTAGAGATAAGAATAAAATCACTATCCGAAGCTGGATGGCCAACAAATCCACAGGCTTCTGAATTTTCGGAGAGTGTTGTAGTTTCTTTCCCTGCAGATCTACCAGTGTCAAGCACAGCTATTTCTGCAGTTTCTAATGCTTCAGATGCAGCTGTTTTAGCAGTTCAACAAAATCTGCAGTCTCTTGGAGTAAATGATCTTCTTTCTCAACAGGTGACTTACGGAGCAAAGACTTATTATCTTAACGCTGCTTCCGTAGCAAGTGGATTTGTAAATTCGAGCGGTCAGCCAGTTGATTTATTCCAGAAGATCCAGGAACTTCAAGACCAGCTAACGTCTCTCCAAGCAGTTGTTAATAAATCTGTTGGAACTTTGGAAGTTTACGTTGTTCTCCTAGATGGAACTACCAGAAAGATGACTCCGGGAAGTACAAATTCCCTTCCTCCTGTGGTTTACAATCAAGTTTATGCAAATGCTACTACATCAGACGCAGGAAAGATTTCTTCAAACATCTATCAGATAAGAATAGTAAATTCTTCTGCTGGTCTTCTTGAACTTTCTAGTTCTTTGCCTGGCGGGCTTAATACCCTTGCAGGAGTTCAAAGCACAACTTATTCTAAACCGGCAGGATATGATCAAAATTTAAGATATGGTGATATTTCTATATCTATAACTTCCCTAAATCCTTCTAATATTATCCCGGTTGGATCACCAACTGCTACATTAGCATCATTCCAGCTCCTACAGCAGGCTCCACCTTACATGTCTGCAAACGAAAATGGACAGTTCATCTATCCTAGATGGAAGAGTGTAGGACTAGATGCTTCGTACTACAACGCAGCAGTTACCCCATCAGGTTCTTATAATTACCTTGGAACCCTTGATCCAACAACCGGATATTATCTACCTCTAAATAATAGTGCAGTCGTTCCATTTGCTCCTTCAACTACCACTCCAACATATAACAATGGAGGATTAAACGGATCGGTATGGAGCGGAGGAATAACAGGATCAACCGGATCTTATGTTGGTATCGGTAATGGTTACATCGCAGAGTTCTGTATTAGCAAGGACCATCCAGCTCTAGCTAACGGGAATCCTAACTCTACAACGGATGTATTTACTCAGCTGATCACTCCAGACTTTTCGAATGGAACTGTAGTTTATCCTTACTTTAGACACTCTGATTACTTCTATGTCGATACAACATCTACTAACTTTGCTACCCAGCTAGGTTGGTCTGCAGTTGAATCTACATTTGCAACTGGTCCTACAGCTTCAAGGTCCGATGCAATGTATCCAAATAAACTTGGATTCACCGAGAATGACAGGTACTTAATTGGAAAATACACTTGCGGAGCTTATCTATTCCTAGGGCCTCCAACAGCTTCAACAATTCAGGTAGAAGGATCTACAGCTTTAGCAAGTAAGTATGTTGAGCAGGGAGTAGCAAATGCAATCAACGTTCCTCTGATCTTCCAGTTTAGAGCTACTGACTATCTTGGATATATTGGGGGATACAGACTAAATGGAAACCCAAGCAATGTTACATACCAGAAGAAAATTGGTATTGATATACAGGTTAGAAACACCGCACCTTTCTCTTTCGACTTAGTTGCAACTGGATCCTTTAAACAGGAAACTCTAGCAGGATATGGTTCAACCATTAACGTCGCAACATCCAGATAAGGATTCTAAAAAATGAGAGGGAGGAACTTTAATTTTATAAAAGATGGCAGCAGAAAAGCTATTTGACTACAATAGTTCGTTTGGGGTTCTCAGAACCAACCCCAAATTGACCGGAAATCTAAAGTTAACTTTGGATTCTACGGGTGGTATTTGGTTCAACTCAATGGATGTTAGTCCAGAGCTAAGCAGCCAAAAATATAAGAAATTTAGAATTACGGGACAAAATCCTTATGCAAAAGATGTCTTTACATTCTTTAACGAAGGACAAACCCCTAACGACGTTATATTTCAAGTTGGTGAATTTACCAACGGAAGCACACAAACTGCTCAGAGTTTCAATCTGCAGTATGATTTCTTCTATGGATCCGGAGCTTCAACTCTGATTGATAGAAACTATGATGAGAATTTTAAATATTTCCAGCCTCTTTGGATAAGAGACGTTCTCCCCGAGTTCTTTGTAATTTTTAAGGTTCCTCAGCCCCTTAGCTATCCTTATCCAACTAACGTAACTACAATTGCGAACGGAACCCAATACAAGGTTATACAAAATCCAGGATCAACCGAGCCATTTATAGTTAAATATTGGAATGCAGAAACCAGTTCCTTTTCTAACTATGCAAATGGAGAATTCTTCTACGGTAATAGTGTTTATAACACCTATACGGTAGTTCAGGGTTCAGGGGTGGTTACAGAAATGAGTGAGCTTAAGTATTATGACGAAGTCAATGATATTGAAACTTATTTTAATACTAAGATCCTTCCATATGCTCAAGTAATTAAAACTTTTGATCTTAGATCCAATACTACGATAGGTGGGTATATTAGATCTCTTGTTAATAATCCAGGATTTAATCCGAACCCGATCACATTTACTCCAGAGACAAATGGGTTTACTTATTTTAATGGGGTTAGTATAAAAGAAGGGGTTTTAACCCAAAAAGGAGAATTGATAAATTCTTACCTAACTTCTGCAGAATCTAGTTCACAAATAGATTTTGAAGAATTTATGACAAATGGATTTTCTAGAAATGGAATAATTTGTCCTAATATTCTAAACATGGAGTTTCTATTTGACGACCCTGATTCAGATCTATATTCGATTAATCGATATATTGGATTTTATGTTTCTAGAAATGACTTGGGTGAATTTAAACTTAATGGACAGTATTTCTGGGACAATAAGAACGATGCAGATAACTTAAACCTTCCTAAACCTACTAGAAATGACCTTGGGTACTATTACAATGCAAATAGGGCATTCCAGAGCAGTACCGGAGGGGTTAGATTATACTATCAAGGAGCATCTGGTTGGATGCCAGGATCTACCGATGTTAATATTTACGATCCACAGAAACTTTACTACATAACGGACAAGCTAGAAAATTTTTATAGTCTTTCTAGAAACGAAAACTATGTTAAACCGTCCTTTAATACGACCGATGGTACTTGGACAGATAATACCCCAGACTATCTAAAATTTGGACCTTATAGACCAAATTTAAAAACCGTTGCTAAAGCATATTCTGTTTTTAACGGGGGTCAGTATGGATATGTGAATATTGTAACCGATGGAGATCACGGATACGAGGATGGATCTCTTGTTACAATTACAGGGTCAAGTAACCAGATAAATGGACCTTGGAGAATTTCTATCCCTTCCGGTGCTACAGGTAATTCATTTCAGATACCAACAGTTCTTCAGACAGGAACTGGAATTGTTACCGGCAGTACGGGATACATTTCCGGATCTACCGTAAACTATGTAAATCCTAGCGTATATCCTTCACAAGGAGCTTCCGGTAGTCTAGTACAAGGAACAACCGGGTCCACAGAATACAAGACGGGTTCCCTCGTAATTGGAGACTCAAAAGTAGATCTTTTAGATTTTACAGGCCCGGATGAAAAGATCGGGTCCTACATAGGAGATATCACAGGAGAAAAGGGAAGAGCATATACAAACATTACTTTTGTAAAGAATCTCGATTTAGCTAAACCTGTAGTTTTTAAAATATACTGGCCAAATGGATCTAGAGGAGGTTTAAATTCCAAATATGACCTTGTCATCTCAGGGGATTATGCAGGAACTCTTTCTGGATGGTCAGCGGGATCTTCTTATTCGACAGGGGATGAATTTTATTTTAACTGGTCGCAAGGAACAACTTTACAAGTTGCTCAAGCTTTCAACGGAGCAGTTTCGGATATTTCGACTGTTGTCTGGGACACTGCAACTTCAAAAAACATGATTACCGGATCTGACTCTATTATTAGAATTAAGAATCCAGGATCAAAACAAAATTTACAATACTCCATAACAGTATTTTCTGATTATTCTGATTTTGAGTCTAGATACAGAGAAACTTGGAATAATAAGTCAGTGTATTCAGTGGGAGAAATAGTAGTTTATAATAACAACTACTATGAATCTTTAAATGCAATCCCTGCAAATTCTTACGGAACAAACCTACCACCGACAGAGTCTGATGACTGGACTGCATATTACCCATTCGCATATTCCGGTTACGTTAATATTGGAGGGGTTGATGCTTCCCAAATTTCATATATTCAGAATTTTGTTGGCGGTACAGACACAACAAAAAATAGAGTCGTATTTTCTCAAAACGAGGCAGGGAACGTAATTCCTGGAAACTGGATACAAGTAGAAAGTGGCAAGGGAATAACAGGGGGAATGTCCATGATTGCTTCTGTAACTAAATTTGTAGATAGTCCAATCTACGACAACAATCCTTTAGCTACTACAGGAACTGTTACTGGATTTAAAGGCTACCAAGAATATCTAGTAGCAACTCTTTCTGATAACAATGCAATTATAAATCTTGGATCTAACTCTAGCTTCAATGTCTATAGTATGGCCAATCTTTATAGTGGAGTATTTACATTCTTTGACACAAAGACTCTAGATTTTGATTTCTGGTCTTCATCATATGGGATAACTCCAGCCCCGGAATATCATAGGTATTTCCAGTTAATTCCTAATCAAGCTGGACAACTTAAAGATGGAGTTAAGTACTATGTTAGAAGCGGGAAGATTCAGATTGAATCTGGAACTATCAACCAGAGAACTATAAACCAGGGAGAAGTTTTTATTTGTCTTGCAATTACTTCTTTCAAGGACCTTCTCTTAAACGGAAGCCCTGCTGTAGTAGTACCAGCTGTATTTACTAGGATCGGATACGTGAGTGCTGCAAACTGGTCTTCGGGTCCTATTTACAATTATGGGACACAAATACCAGCAGAGCAAGACTTAAATTCTTTTGATGGATTTTATGGAATTCAAAGTCTAGCACCTGAACAAATTATAGATCCAAATATCAAAAGTACTTTATTCGAGTATGGTAAATTAAATACTGAATATGAATACTTAGAAGAAAACTATACAGTTACCAGGGCAAATAAATCTAGAATTGTTCCATATATCAATAAATGGTCATACAACGGTGGAACCGACTGTAGAGGAAATGCTTATCGACTAAACGTCAGCCCTGCATTTACCCCTACCAACTTTTCACCAGGATTCCAACAAGACAAACCAAATCCACAATATTTTACTCACGAGTGGATGCTTCTGGAAGGTGTTCCTAGACAGTTCCCGGTATCTTCTATAACAGATCAAAATAGCTACCTTCCCTACAAGATAGATTTAGATAGAGTTAGAAATGCTTCTCCTTCGGAGTCCAATTATTTTGCATCTTATTTTACTGTAGATCCTTTATCTTATCCTGCTCCATATGCTATAAGAAGCAATCAAGTTAAAGAATTTTTTACCCCTTTTAAATACAATCCAGGAACAGGATTCTATGATACGATTTTCAGAGGAATTAAAATATCCCTGAAGAGAAGAAGCACTCTGCCGAACCCTCAGAATGATCTAGAAAAATATGTTCCCAATTATAGAGGATTCCAAGACTATAAATTCGCAGCTATACTAAGAGTTGTTCCGGAAGATTCTTCGACAATTCAGGCTCCAGTTAGATATGAAATTATCGAAAATATAGCTCAAAAATCTATTCTATTTGTTACTTATGCGGTAGTTAAAGATTACAGAGCTCTTCCTCTTGAGTATACCGGTTCTACTGGTGGAGATCCTTATCTTGACTATCTTTTGATGTATTCTTTATCCAGCAAGAAAAAGACAACAGAACTAGGAAAGGCAGCACTCCCTCCAAATGGAGTAACCGGAGCTTCTGGGCCTACCGGGTCTCCTCTTTATCAGATAGATGACATAAAGCTAAGTGCAGCTCTAGATTTATCATTCAACTCAAATAGTATCTGTACTCCCTATTCTAACGGACAGGTTTATATTATTCCAAATGCAGATTACGATACAGATTTAAGAGAAGAAATTAATTTGGTCTATCCAGTAGGTTCTACTGGCAGTCTTCCTGCAACAGGAGCATCTGGAAGTTTCTCGGTAATTGCTGGATCTTCCTCCACCTCATATTATCCTTGGCCAATAGGCAGATCTCAAATTACTGTAGATTTTGGACCGACTAATTCTTCCAACTACTATTTTGAAATTCCCTTCGCTCCGAGTAATCCAGTCGTAGATATACCTTTGGCTTCAAGAGGAGCATATGCGGATAGACCAGTTACTCAACTGGGAGGGGGAGAAAATTATCTCGACTTTATAATGAAGAGAATTTCCCTTTCTTATATAGCAGATAAAGTAAATACGAATAGCCCCTATATTGAATATATCACTTATGACTATAGCACAGAGTCTGGAGTAACTATTTCGACCCCTGATTATTTTGAATTAGACTTCTTGCAACCTTCTGCAATTTATAAACCAACCGGTCTATATCCAATTAAAAGCTACGCAGGTCCACAGTCACTAGGTCAAAATCAGCCAACCGGATATGAAATTATCAATAATGGATCTAACTCTGCTTCTGATATCCTTAGATACATGGGTGGATATGAACCTTTATTTGATAAAGTAATCATGTTCAAAAATGATAAGACTGACACAATCACAGGAGCTACTGGATTTGATCTCTCTTATAGAAACTGCACATTTGCTCCGGAAAAGACTGGATTTGGTGTGATTCCTAATTTAAGTTACACTAAAGTTTCTCTGGGTAAGAACATATTAAACATTGCAAATAATTCAGTCGGCAGAAACAATTCTCCAGGAAATGCAGGAGCTACAGTTGCTGCACAAGCAGCAGTTTATCCTCTAATAGGTCAGACTCCTATTGCAATCAAAGATTTCTCAATATTCCAATCTACTTGGGATCCTGGGTATTATAATCTCTATACAGCATCAACTCAACAAACTCCAGTTGCTGGAACTAGATCGATGACAGAACTAAAAACTTTCATGGGATCTAAGATGATGCAAACACCTGGTCAGATTAGCAACTACACATTCATAGCTCTAGAAATTTCTAGAACCACAGGAATAGTTGATCCGCAGATTATCAATGCTCAAGCTCAAGCTGCAACTTCATCAATCCAGTCAATGACTTCTGCTAATTCAAACACAGGGATTGGGCAGTTAGGACCAGCTTTATCAGGAGTTGATCTTTCTAAGATTGATGAGTCAATCTATCCAGATATTGAAGTATTCTGGCAGGTAGAATCAATTTCTAATAAAGTTTATGGAGTTATTAGACTAGATAGAATTCTAAGAAGATACCTTCTAAATTCTGGAATAGACAAGGTTTTTGTAGAGAATATAATTACCGAATATGGTGTCGGTAATCCAAATAATATACAGGATGATGTTAGATCCTACGTTGAACAGAATGTGGTTCCAATTTACGAAGGAAAACAAATCAGTTTCTTAGTTTTAAAAACAGGGAATCCTGCATCTGTGCCTCTTCTTCCGCGTGGAATTTTCCCCGACAGTTTGAATGTTACAGTTAGAGGTGACTTGATAAACTCAGATAAAATTAAAAATGGATATATTCCAGATCCTAATTTTACATTATCACAAAGAACTGCTCTAACTTACTCGTTTGAGTACACTGTAGATCCAAATCAGAACTACTCTCTGACTTTTAACTTTGTAACAGGAAAAATATAAGGTCTTATAATTTAGAATATATAAAGAAAGAAAAATCAAATGCCCAATTTAAATATTATAAATCTAAATCCAGGAGACACCCAAGAAGTTTTGGTGAACAAGATAAACCAAAATTTTGGGTCTATTGTTGCTAATGGAGGAGGTCCTCAAGGTCAAGAAGGACCACAGGGAGATCAGGGTCCAATTGGACCAATCGGTCCTAAAGGGGATCAGGGAGTTCCCGGAACAAGAGGAACTAGATGGTTTATTTCTCTGACTGAACCTCTAGGAGGAACAGCTGGAGTTGGAATTATCTACGGAGATTATTGGGTAGATACCTCTGCAGACAATGAAGTCTACATCTATGCTACTGGTGGATGGTCTACAACCGGAGACTATCTACAAGCTCTTGATGTTTTTACGACTCTACCAAATATTGTCGGTCCTGGAGCGGTTACAACAAAGAGTGCTATAGTTCAGTCTTCAGCAACCCCTGGAAGTAACACTTTCGTGTTTAGCGATGACACATCGAGTACATCAAGTGCTAACCCAACATATTCTAAATTTCTAATCTCTACGAATTCATCTAATGGATTTCCAATTTTAGAATTTGGAAAGAGTAATGCTCCAAATATAGGTTCACCATCCGATTATAATAGGCATCCTTTCTTCCAGTGGAAGAATACATCAGGAAATGACTATGGACTTAGATTTGTAGTTCCTGGCGATCTTTTAGATATAGTTTCAGGGGGAAATCTAAATATTCAAAGTACAACGGGTAATGTTAATTTTAGTGGGGTATCCACTTCTCTTAGTGCTTCCACTTCAATTACTTTTACTTCTGCAGGAACATTTAATATCAACTCAGGGAGTTCTAATCTTTTGATTTCTTCTAATCAGTTTTCTCTAAGTGCAAGTTCCGCTTTCTTCAGCGTTCCAATCAATGTTTCTGGGGCATTTAGCGGGAGTTATATGTACTCCTTTTCTAATACTTCGACAGGTGGAGGTCTTTATGTTAATTTAACCGGTACAGCTTCTAGTAGCAGATATTTAGCTAATTTCTTATCTTCAGGGGTTAGCAAATTCTATGTTAGATCGGATGGAAAAGTTAAGTTTGACAAAACTAATTTTGCGTATTCCACATACACATCATCCTCTCCAACTTATACAATCACTAATAAAAACTATTACATAATAGGATCAAACATCCTAACCAATGGAAACAGGGTAGTTGTTAATTTAACTGCTGGATCGAGCGGAATAGGAATTGGCATTCCACTGAATACTGGATCGACTGGTCTTTCTGATTATCTTTCTGTTGGAGAATCTATAAACATGAACATATACAGTTCAACTGGCTCTAATCTAATTTCTGGTATTTCTTACAGTACAAACGGAACAACTAGCGCAGGAGATGCTAATTTTACTGCAACCCCCGTTGTCAACGTAACTGTTATGAAAACCGGAGCTACCAACTGGCTAATTTACTATGATACTTCATCCGTTTCTGGAATCTTTACCGTTTAATCGAGAGCAATATGAGTTTTAATACGAATTACATACTGCCAGGAGACGATAAGAATCAGATCATCGGAAAGGTTAACTATAACTTTTCTCAAGTTCTTTCTAATGCAGTTGGACTTCCAGGTCAATCTGGGATTCTGGGTGCAACTGGAATAATTGGACAAGTTGGAAAGGACGGGTCAATTGGATCTACAGGAACTAGAGCCAATAAATGGTACTTTCAGCAAACCCCTCCATTTGGTGATATTCCATATTCACAAGCGCCTTTAATAAATTATGACGTTTGGGTAGATACTTCCCCGGGTGCGACAGGGGGTCCGAATAGAATCTATCAATATAATAAAAACTATACATTTGGCCAGTATCCGTTCTGGGTAGATACAGATTCTAACTTTGCAATCGATAGTAATTTCACTCTATTACAGGGGGTTTCTGGACCTGGAGAAGTTACAGAAAAGAATGCTATAGTTATCGGAAGCGGAGGAACTTCACCTGCTGAAACTACTTTTGTTTTTACTGATAGATCCGTAACTACAAATAATGCAAACCCAAGGTATTCTAAAATTTTAGTGGAGAGTGACACATCAACTACAGCTTCCCTCCCGCTATTCTCCTTTGGAAAAACTTTTTATACCAAGTCAGATCTTCCTTCCTTTTTCTGGCAGAATACTGGGGATAATTATGACATAAAGTTTTCTTCTGGCGGAGAGATGTTTATTCAGTCTCAGGCTACTGGAACTTATTCTTCTACCGGAGGAACTGCTAGTTTAGTTGCTAGCGGGATTAACTGGAATTCTTCTACTACTGCTTCTATAATAGGACCTTCTGGAATTTCTATAAACGCAAGCACATTAGGACTATCTAGTCTAAATGTTCAGCTACAAACAGGGGGACTTTCCCTTCCGAGTATGAATACAGGCATGGGAGCAACTTCCTCCGGAAGTGACTATGCTCTAAGCATTAATGGATCTCTACTAGATTCTCAGACGGGTGAAAGAACCGTTCTGGGATATGCTGGTTTTTATGGTGGAACTAGACAAAACTCATTATTCCTAGGAGTTTCCGGAGCTAATCTTTTTACCGTTGGTAATGGTCCAGCTGCAAGTCAAATTAATGCAACTACTGCAGCTCTTGGTATTGGATATACAGGTTCTCAAGGTGTTAGCGGGGGAACTGGTGCCAATATAGTAAAATCGTATCAATCAATTACTAGTTCTGCTTCTTCTACAAGTATATTCAATGGGCTTAACATAAACAACTACATCCAAGTAACTCCATCTAGTGACGTTATCGTAATTAACGCAGTACCAACTGGTCCTGTTTCGTCGGACGGAAGGTCAGGAAGAATATGGCTTCTTCTCACAGGGATAGATTCTTATCTTGAAGCTGGTAATGCTTCGTGCATTGATATTTTTCTGAACGGCAGTACTACCTCGATAGGAGGAATTTCAGTTCCAACCAACTACTCATACGCTCCTAGTGAATACTACATCAGAGACTTTGGAGCTACGACACCGGGCCCAACTGGCGGATGTAGGCACGTTAGAATTAATTTTTATGGATCATCCTTCCCTATCGCAGTAAACACTAGTGCAAATAGATTCTTCTATCTAGAAGCATTTTCAACTGGATACAATTCATCTACCCAACTTCCTTACTTCTACTCATCTGTAGGAGGAACACAATTAACTGTGATTTGTACAGAACTTCATCGACAAGGATTTATGCCCGATGACATAAGGGAAGCAGACGAGAGATTTGGAAGAATGATATCGGAGACTAGTCCGGAAACTATGGCAGGATATCATTATTGGGCTATTCCTATCGTTAACTTAATGAGGAAGTCTAGATTGTTTACTAAAATAGTTTGGACTGTTGCTAAACCTTGGGCTTATCAAATGGCTTATGAAATGGGAGCTATCGAGAAAGGAAATGTAACCGGTAAGATCTTAATGAAGATTGGAATCTTTGCATCTAATCTGATCGGGAAAATTATATCTGCTAAAAATCCACAGGTATTGAATAAATTGACTAATTTTTGACTATAAAGAAAAACAGATAAATATGGAGAAAAATTTAACTATCAAGGAAGAAAAAAGAGCAAGAAATCTAAAGACTAAATTTACAGACGTTCACGCCCAGATTCAGGGAGTTCAAATTGAGATTGAAATGATGAACAAGAGAGCGGAAACCCTCATCAAGGAACTAAATGAACTAAGAGACGAAGAAGTCAATTTTGTTAAAGATCTCGAATCTAAATACGGACCAGGCAAGTTGAATCCTTTCACACTAATATACGAGACAAAAGAAAATGAAACCAATTAAAAAATTAGTTCCTTATCTTATTATTGCTATTCTAGCTTTGGTAATACTTTATCAAGAAGGGTGCTTTGGTAAGAAAAAAGAGGGAGACACTCTAAGAATCAACGGAAAAGATTACGAAGTCATCAAACATGAGATTGACACTTTCTATGAAACTAAGACACAAACTGTCTACAGAAAGGGTAAAGACATTACTCATGAGGTGGAAATTGTCAAAGAAATTCCTGCAAATGTGGACACTGCTTCTATTCTGAAAGATTACTATGCTAGAGTTTTTTATAATGACACATTTAAACTAAAGGACACTCTTGGTTACATTGCAATAAACGACACAATATCTAAAAATAGAATAGTTGGAAGAAATTTTTATTCTTCTATCAATATTCCTACAATCAAAGAAACTTTATATCTAAAGGAGATTAGTAATAATTGGTTTATTGGTCCATCTGTACAGCTTGGTTCTCCTTTTTCTCTTGGCGGGGATCTTCACCTAAAGTCTAAGAAAGACATGTTATTCGGTGTTGGAATGGGAATAAATTCTAATATCTCTCCTTATTTTAGAGGATCGGTGAGCTGGAAAATAAAATAAACTCTTAAATGGCAACATATACTACCACTTCCAAATATGTACAATTGACTCCTTACATGGTCATGGAGTACATGTATGCGGATCAACCCAATCCCGAGACGTATAACGTTAATACAGGGAATCCAACAGTTTCTTATGATAAGTTGATCAATGGAATGGTACAGTCTATTGGTGGAACTGCTGACAACGGAGTTCAGGTTTTCAACCAACCAGAAAACTACAGCCTAACAAAAAATACAACTCTAAATAACGTAGTTAGAGTTACGGATAATAGCTTCATTCCTCTGAATCCGAACTATATTATTCCTTATAACGACTTCAATTCTAAGCTTACTTCAACTGCAGATTTACCTGTAAATTTTGGAAGTAATTTTGCAATTGTTTATGATTCTGTTAGATATCACATCTTAGCAGGATACAATTTAGGAAATATTGACGGTCTTATATTAGGGATAGATTTCTTGGATGTTGATGGAACTTATGTTACATTTTCTCAAATCTTCATAGATAGTGGATTTGCTGACCAGTACACACTAAACCCAAGTCCCTTGATGATAGGAATTAACTCCTATGACAAATACTTTGAGATTAAAATTCCTAGCTTAGTAAATCTAAATAATCAGTACATCTCATCTCCAACTCCTTCTCTAACACCTTCAGCTCTTCTGAGTCATAGTGGAAGAGGATTTGTAGTTGGATCCCCAATGAGAGTTAGAGTTTATGAAGTTCTTAATACAACTCTAACCACTGGATATGCGACATATGGAGCTAACTTAATTTCAACACTTTCTCTAGAGTCCGAAGATCCTTTTAGAAATATAGGTGCTTATATTGCTCCTGCAGATACTGGGGACTTTTTTGAATATTTTGCAACCGACAATGGAGGATTTATTGAGGACTTTATTCTATTTCAGAACTCAATAGGAAATCAATACTATGTTCAGAACGACATTAAAGTTTTTGAACAGATAGGAACAGCTCTGATTCAGACTGCTAATTTCTATACCATTCAGACTAACGCTTACGACATTCCAAATCTATATAGACCAATCATCAGAAACTCTGGTGTGGCTTCGTCTTTTACTCTGAGGTATACTATGACATTGGTAAACTCTGTAGATCAGTCTAGGGTCACTAGAATAGCTTCTGTGACATACAATAATCCTGCCAAATATGGTGCTTATATTGCTCCTCTGCAGCTACAGAATCTACCTCAGGTTCAGAAGATCTATAACAAAGTAGCAACTGAAACTAATATCAGTGTTCCTAGTTCAAATCCAACACCTAGGATTATATTGAAGTATAGCAACGTATTCTACGAAAGAAACCTCGTTAATACCACGATGACAAATCTGGTGGTAAAAGGAACAGAGATTACTGCAGCGGATGGCGGAAATACGAATCAAACTGTATATGGGCAAGGAAAAGCATACATTAGAATTAGCCCATTTGACAACTACTATAAGTTTACGTTCTATAAGCAAGGAGCGGATGGGAACACGCAATTGATAGATCTAGAATCCTCTGGAACTTATTACATGGTTTTCCTTAACAACAGTAACAAGAAGGTTTCTGCACCAACAATAGACAACAAGAATCTAGCAAATCCTGCAAAAGGAGAACTTGCTTTTAAAATCTCAGAAACTCTAGCTACTGACATTCTACAGTACACAAATAGAACATATTCGATCACAAACAGGCCACCTGCTTCGACTGATCCTAATATCATCAATGACCAGATACCAACTACAGGAGCTGCTAAGAATGCTTTGGCATCCAGATCTACTGCCCTGAATGATAGTATCAAGGACATTGTTCTATCTGCTCAAAATGTAGATCAAAGCTTATTGAGTGGGGTTTTAACAGTTTCTTCTAATTCTTCTTCTGTTCTTTACTATGGGAATTGGCTGAAAGTCGATGAACCTATGCCAACTACAACCTCTGGAGCGACTGGAGCAACTGCAGGAGCAACTGCAGGCGGTGGATCTAACCAAACTCCTAGTTCTAACTTAACAGTCACCGGAACAGCAGCTCAACCCGCACCAATTTTAACCAATGTGAATAACTTGCAGGTACAGAATGCCGGAGCAACTGGAAATCCTGGATTTACCGACACAGGAGTTACCAATACTACTAGTACGAATACTTCTAGTGGACAGAGACTTACAACAACGGAGCTTCAGTCTGCAATTTCTTTGGCTGTAGAATCTATGATGGCATACGGAATGTCTATTCAAGAAATTATTAATTATTTCCTAAATGTTCAATCTCCTGGATATAAGCTATATGTTGGAATAACTAAGAAAATCTTCACAGATGCAGTAAAGGGGATATTTGACGATGTAGATCTCAGAATTCTGAACAACTATGGAAACACAAATGCTGGACAGACTAACGGAGGAGCTGCTTCTTCGGGAGGTTCTAATTACGATCAAACTGGAGGAGACAACGGTTCTTCAAAATTTACTGACACTCAATGATATTAAACGCAAGAGCCAATAGTTTTTATTTCGTATTCCCGAAGGGTTTTTTCCCTCCGGGGATTCAGGACAAGTACTTCCAATACATTAAAAGTCAGTCTATCCCTTATGATACTCTGACCCAGTATATGAACAGTACAATCCAGTCCGTCACGTTTCCTTCTCTGCAGTTGGACAACGTAACTCAGACTAGACCTTTGGGAAAGAAAGTAACTTATCAGTCTGCTACTCCAATTCAAAATTTATTTTCTCAGGGATTTTCTGTTACTTTTAGAATGGCTTCCGGATTCATCAACTACTTTGTAATGCTAGAGACAATGCTTGAGCATTTGAATTTCAAGAACCCAAATTTATTCGTAGAGAATCTTCCCCTTCAGGTTTTAGATAATGCCGGAAATGTGATTACTACTGTTCAATTTAAAGGAGTTACGATAGCTTCTCTTTCTGAGCTTGATCTAAATTACACTCAGAATGCTCCTTCTGCAACTTCTTTCACCGCAGGATTCAACTACAACTATCTTTCCATTGATCTTGAAATGGCTAGATAATTTTTATTGAGCCCGAGATATATAGTCTATAAAATAACATAAAGAGATGAGAAAATTTTCTGAACTAACCAAGATAAACGAAATGAAGTATGGTCAGCCAATGTATGGCAAGAACGATCTAAAGCAACACATGAAAGACACTCTAGTTGCTGCTTCTGGCAACGATCAAAGAGTTTTGAATGACATCGTTGATTGTCTAACCGACGAGCAGATGGAAAAGTGCTTCAATAAGCTAGCTAAAGTTTATCAGTATACTGGACAAGTAGGTCAAGCGGTACAACCTAAAATGTAATATTTCCACCCATGTCGAGTCTCATCCAGATAAAGTATGGGATTGACTCTAATGGAAACGTTTTAAGTCTATCCTTAAA
>Ga0247723_1000760_pt1 | contig 20671 bp, 25 predicted proteins | sample MSEWelMarce5H_FC_FD_189079 | JGI IMG/M metagenome (GOLD analysis project Ga0247723, IMG submission 189079) | Subsurface sediment microbial communities from gas well in West Virginia, United States - MSEEL Well Study Marcellus 5H_FC | ecosystem: Environmental > Terrestrial > Deep subsurface >... | reverse complement strand
GTCGAGAACACAACCACAGGCACAGGTTTCCTGACTTCTGGTTGGGCATCAACAAGCACCATCACTTTGACTGCTACTGGTACGGTTTCACTTAACGCTGGCGATGTATTCCAAATTGCTGGTGTTTATGCGGTTAACCCCCAAAATCGTCAAGCCTACGGCACAAACAAACTGCGTAATTTCGTGGTTAAAACTGCCGTTTCTGCTACTGATGGCACTATGTCTGTCGTGGTTAGCCCTGCTGTGATTACCGCTGGTCAATTCCAGAACGTGTCAATCCCAACAACTTCCTCAACAGCAGCTATCACGTTCTTTAACAAGGCAGGTACTGTTTCCCCACAAAACATCATCATGCACCGTAATGCTTTCACATTGGCAGTAGCCGATTTGGAATTGCCAGAAGGTGTGCATTTTGCTGGTCGTGCAAGCGATAAGGAAATTGGTTTGTCAATGCGTGTTGTGCGTCAGTACACCATCAATAATGACTCCATTCCCACACGTTTGGACGTTTTGTATGGCTGGGCGCCTCTGTACCCTGAATTGGCTTGCCGAGTAGCAGCCTAATGGTCAAGGGGGGCTAATCACCCCCCGTTTTAAACTTTATTAAAGGAAATTATCATGGCGAATCCAGGCCCAGCAACGACAGTCACCCAAGAATCATTTGCCCCAATGACCAACGTGGTCAAAGGCGGTGTTTTTTCTTTGACTCTCACACCCTCCGCTGTTGCAACAATTACAACTGCCGCCCAAAACTTTGCCAGCACTGGCATTGGTTTGGTGGTTGGTGATTTTGTTTCAGTAGCATTTAATGGCGCACAAACTGCGGGCGTAGGCGTTCTTGACGCTTATGTTTCAGCCGCTGATCAATTGACAATTCGTTTTGTTAACCCAACTGCCGCAAGCGTTACACCAGCATCAGGTACTTACCTTGTGTCTGTTCAGCGCCCAAGTACCTCTACAGGTTATGGCCAAACTTCTCCATTACTTTCTTGGTAATTTGAGTTCAGTTTAAAAAAAGGCCACTCTCAAAAGGGGTGGCTTTTTCTTTATTTAGCGTTACAATTTAACCATTCTTGAAAAGGAATTATCATGGCTCTGCAAACGACAATTTTGCGTGGAAACATCTCCAACGCATTCGTTATGGGCGTGGCGTTTAGTGCTACAACCGTTGCCACTTCTGGCGCATCTAAGACTGTTACCGTTGCGGGCCTCATGGTCGGTGACGCAATACAAGTAACTTTGCCCGCTGCACAAACCACGGGCGTTGCTGTTGCAAATGCTTATGTTTCTGCGGCTGACACTTTGATTGTTCAGTTTATCAATGCAACAGGCTCAAGCGCTTCTGCTGCTGCGGGTACTTATACCGTAGTTGTTAATCGTCCTGAGTATTTGCCCCTTGATTCAAACGCTGTTTAATCATGTCTAATACAACGGTTTTACGCCCTGTAGGAGTAACAACTGCCATTTCGGTGGGTGCAACTTCTACTGCCGCAACGCTTATTACTGCAAGCACCAATGACCAAGTTAACTACGCTTCTTTCATCAACACGGGTGCTACCTATGTTGCTGTGAGTCTTGGCGATGCTAACGTGGCTGCGGCTGTATTGCCTGTAAGCGGTTCAACCACAGGGAACTTTGTGTTGCCCGCCTCAATGACAGTTCCGATTGTCTTGGCAGTACCCGCAAGCCCTTACTATGTCCGCATGATCGGTTCGGGCGCTGGCCCATCAATCGTTTATGTCACCCCCGTGGGCGATCAAACCTAAGAGGCGCTATGTCTGACCCTGCACAATCCACAGAACAAAACATTTTGCCTGTTCAGGCGTTGTTTAATGTTGATAAAACTTTTAACACGTTTATTGGTCAGGGTCAGCCATTTTATGCAATTCCAAACCCTAATCAATCTGGGTTAAACATCACAAACAGCGTCATCAATAGCACGACTATTGGCGCTACGACACCATCATCAGCGGCTTTTACGACTGCAACAGTCTCAACAGCCCCTGTAAGTGGTAATGATGTTGTTAATAAAACATATCTTGATTTTTATGCGGCTGGTATTTCTTGGAAACAACCAGTTCGTTGTGGAACTACCGCAAACATTACGCTTTCTGGATTGCAAACCATTGATGGCGTAACCGTTGTTGCTGATAACAGGGTGTTGGTTAAAAACCAAACAACTACATCACAGAACGGCATTTATTTGGCTTCTGCTACGGCATGGTCAAGAGCGCCTGATGCAGATACATGGAATGAATTGATTTCTGCTTTGGTGTTTGTGGAATCAGGAAGCACGTTAGCGGGGTCTGCATGGTATTGCACGATTCAGCCAGGCGGGACGATTGGCACAACCGCAATCGTATGGTCAAACTTCTCTGTTGCCGCAACTTATACCGCTGGCACAGGATTGACCCTTACTGACTACGTTTTCAGTATCACAAACACAGGCGTGACCGCTGCGGCTTATGGTTCTGCGTCTAAAACTCTGACCGCAACTGTCAATGCACAAGGTCAATTGACGGTGTTAGCCGCAACTGACATTGCCATTGCAAACACTCAAGTCTCAGGCTTGGGAACAATGTCAACGCAATCAGCATCAAGTGTGGCCATCACAGGTGGTGCAATTAACGGCACGACAATTGGTGCAACAACGGCTGCGGCAGTTAATGCAACCACATTTACAGGCGCTGGAACGGGCTTAACGGGTACTGCAACAAGTTTATCCATTGGTGGCAATGCCGCCACAGCCACAAGCGCTACAACGGCTACAAACCTTGCTGGTGGTGCAACAGGTTCACTTCCTTACCAAACCGCAGCATCTACCACAACTTTCCTGAATGCTGGTTCTAACGGTCAAGTTCTAACTTTGGCAAGCGGTGTCCCATCTTGGGCAACACCCACAACAGGAACTGTGACTTCTGTCAGCGGTACAGGTACGGTTTCTGGCATTAGTTTGTCAGGGACTGTAACAAGCACAGGCAATCTGACCCTTGGTGGAACGCTTGATTTGTCAGCGCCTCCCGCCATTGGTGGAACAACTGCAAACACGATTACAGGCACAACCATCACGGCAAGCACAAAGTTTGTCGGTACTAATTTTGATGCGGCAGGCTCAGGCGGTGGTGCTTTAAGAACTTCTAGCGGTGCGGCTTGTTTGCAATGGGGTGCTGGCGGTGGTGTTAACTTGACGCTTGATGGCGCATTTAACATGAATCCCGCCAATGCAACCATTCAGATTTCCCCCACAGGCACAGGCACTTTAACGGTCAACCCTGCAACTGCTGGAACAATGAACAACATGGCCATTGGTGGGACAACCCCTGCTGCTGGTGCGTTTACCACTTTGTCAATTACTTCAACATTTTCTGCTAATGGTTCTGTTGGCTCAAATGGTCAAGTTTTAACGTCTGCGGGTGCGGGTTCACCCGCTGTATGGGCAACCCCTGCGGCTGGCATCACAATTGCTGACGATACTTCAACAAATGCCACACGTTATTTGTTGTTTACAAGTGCAACAACAGGCACAGTATCAACACAGAATGTTAGTTCTACAAAACTACAATTTAACCCAAGCACAGGCGCTTTTACCGCCAATCAGCTAATCATTGCACCGTAAAGGAAAATCATGGGACAGTTAACTTTTCAAGCGACATTAGGCGGTGCGGTCAACTTGGCTGGCCCTAATACTGCGTCCACAACCACTTTTACATTGCCAGCAGCTGATGGCACAAACGGTCAATTTCTATCAACAAATGGTAGTGGCACGTTAAGTTTTGCTTCATCTACGCAAACTTACCCTGGCGCTGGAATTGCCAACTCAACTGGTTCTGCATGGGGTACAAGTTATTCCACAACTGGAAGCGGGACTGTTGTCGCATTAGCAACAAGCCCATCTTTTACAACACCAGTTTTAGGAACACCAACTTCAGGCACGTTGAGCAATTGCACCGTTGATGGCACAGATTCTGTTGGTTTTAGAAATATTCCACAAAATGCTCAAACTGGCAGTTACACAATGGTGTTGGCTGACTCTGGCAAGCATATTTATCACGCTTCAGGCGCTGGTGCGGCAACGTACACAATCCCTGCTGCATCTTCTGTAGCCTATCCAATTGGAACGGCAATCACCTTTATCAATCTTTCATCAACTTCAATTAGCATTGCAATCACAAGTGACACAATGTATTTGTCTAGTGCTGGCACAACTGGAACACGCTCATTGGCTCAATACGGTTCTGCAACAGCTATTAAAGTTTCGGGTGTTTCATCTTCAGGAATTTGGGTAATTTCAGGGAGTGGTTTGACATGAGTGGTGTTCAACAAGCTGTTTTCCAAAATTTACGATCATTTGGTGGCCCGCCTGGTCAACAAGCATATTGTTCGCCTGGCACATATTCATGGGTAGCACCTAGCGGAGTAACTTCAGTTTCTGTTGTCGCTATTGGCGGTGGCGGTGGCGGTGGCGGTTCATCTGCACCTACACCTGGCCGTGGTGGTGGCGGTGGTGGCCTTGGTTACAAAAATAATTATTCTGTTAATTCGGGTTGTTCATATACCGTTGTAGTTGCTGCTGGAGGCGCAAGAGGTAGTTCGTCTGGTGGTGCTGGCACTAACGGAGGCACAAGTTATTTTGTTTCTACAGGCACAGTAAGAGGCATAGGCGGCTCTGCATCTGCTTCTGGTGGAGGTGCTTGCGGTGGCGCTGGTGGATCATTTACTGGTGACGGTGGCGGTGTTGGCGGTACGGGTGGTGGTACTTTAAGTTGTTTCTCTGGTGGTGGCGGTGGCGCTGGTGGATATTCAGGAAATGGTGGCGCGGGTAAAGCGGCTGGCACAAATGGTGTTTCAGGTTGTGGTGGTGGCGGTGGTGGCGGTACGTTTACTGGTGGCGGTGGCGGTGTAGGACTTCTGGGACAAGGTTCAAGCGGTGCTGGTGGCGCACCAGCAACAGGCCGTGAAGGTAAAGGCGGTAGTGGTGGTTGTTCTGGCTGCTTTACAGGTTCTGCTGAAGGCGGGCGTGGCGGTACATTTGGAGGTGGTGGTGCAGGTGCTTGGGGCGCTTCTAGTGATTTTGGTGGTGTTGGTCGTGAAGGCGCAGTTCGTATTATTTGGCCTGGAAATACCCGTCAATTCCCATCGACTAACACGGGTGATCTTTAATTAAGAGATAAATAATGGAACTTTTCATTCGCATTAAAAACGGTCAACCGTTTGAACATCCAATTTTTAAAGATAACTTTGTTCAAGCATTTCCTGACGTAGATGTCAATAATTTACCGCCTGAGTTTGCTTTATTTGAACGCATTGCACGCCCACAACTAGGTGTTTATGAAGTTATGTTGTCTGAAGAATCAACATACGAGTTAATTGATGGCGTATGGAAAGATGTGTGGCATAAACGCAATATGACTGAAGAAGAAAAAATTGCAAAACAACAAGATGCAATTGTTTCTTTTAACAATCGTGATCAAAGAGAAAATTGGTCAGCATGGACTTTTGATGAAGTTACTTGCACAATGATTCCTCCTATTCCTAGACCAGAAAAAGACCAAACAAAGTTAGATGCTAATATTTTTACTGTTTGGTGTGGTGCAGAAAGCAATTGGAAAGATACTCCAGCACGCCCTAATGATGAAAATCAATATAATTTCGATTTTTTTGCTTGGCAATGGGTTCAAGTTGTAAACTAAGCACCTTATAACTAAGGAAATAAGCGTGTCAAAAGTAATTTCTAAAAAGTTAAAGGTGTGTCACGCTGCTGAACAAGTGGCAGAAGTTGTGCAAAACACGCTATTGCAAGTTGAATTACATTTTCCTTGTCCAATCTACATTATTGACCGTCCCGATTTTTTAGACTCAGTAAATGCTGTTTCTGAAGAAAATTTAGAAATACAACGTAAAGATCGTAAATTAGATGACCTTTACCCTGTTTACATGAGTGGCAATTATTATGCCGATTCACGTTTAGCTAAATTTTCTGAGTTTGTTGGTGCAACTGCATGGAATATTCTTAATGAACAAGGGTATGCCATGCAAGATAAAGCAGTTCAATTTACAGAAATGTGGACACAAGAACATTACAAGCATTCTGCAATGGATGCTCATGTGCATGGATTTGGCTCTCAAATTGTTGGTTTTTATTTTCTTGAAACACCAGAAAATTGCTCTAAAGTTGTGTTTCACGATCCAAGAGCCGCAAAAGTTCAAATAGATTTGCCCGAAAATGATGCGAGTATGGCAACCCCTGCAAGCAAAATGATCAATTTTGAGCCAAAGCCAGGCATGATGATTTTTGCAAATTCATGGTTAGCCCATGCATTTACCCGTCACGCCTCTGACAAACCAATAAAATTTGTTCACTTTAATTTAACTGTTATTTTGCAACAACAAAGTTGCCCTGCGCCAGCGGCTGAAATCGTATGAGCAAATTCTTGATTCGCTTTAACAAAAGCAGAGGTCAAGAGGGTAGAGGTTCAATGGATCATGTTTGGCGTGTGTTTGAAGGTGATAAGGAATATCTTGTCAAGCACATCAAAATTGAAGCCCCAATTTGGGATGAAACTGATGGTGTTGATTGGAACATTGCTTGCAACGGCACTTTGACACTTGATAGAGAAACATCAACAGCGGTGATCAAATGAGATTTATTTGGAAAATATCAGAGTTAAAAGGTGATTCCAAAGCTATTTTTCAGGCTAAGTATCACCTTGCTTTGATTGAAGATGATCTGAGAATTGAGACAGAAGGATATTGGAATTTTGACCCTAAGAAGGCAACAATCCCAACGTCTGATGTAACCGAGGAAATGGTGGCAAATTGGATTGATGAAGGCACTACCCAAGATGGTGTAAGTAGCATAAAATCAAGGCTAATAGAGCAGCTTGAATCGGTCAAAAAACAGCAAGAAATTGCGTTGCCTTGGAAGCCGCCCACATTTAGACTAAGTTAAGGAATCACTATGGCTGTGCCTTTTGACATTGTTAGCCGAGCGCTAAAAGATATTGGTGCATTGGAAGCTGGTGAAACTCCAACCCCAGACGCAGCATTAGATGCGTTTGAAATGATGAATGACATGATTGACCAATGGTCAAATGAAAACATGATGGTTTTCAATGTCACAGAAATCATTTGCCCTGTGATACCTGGCCAAACTCAATACACGATTGGCCCTAATCCCTCTACTCAGAACTTTATTGGCGCTTCTTTTACAGGCTCAATAACAGGAAATATCTTGACCGTGACAGGCATCTTGTCTGGTGCTTTGGCTCAAGGTCAAACTTTAAGTGGCACAGGCATAACCGCTGGAACAAAGATTACTCAGTTTTTGACAGGTGCTGGTGGCAACATCAATGAGGAAGGCACTTACCAAGTCAACATCAATCAGACTGTTGCATCCACAACCATAACGGCTTACTACCAAAAGCCTTTAAACCTTGATTCTGCGTTTGTTAGGGTAAACACTACGTCTAATGGCCAGCCTATTACGGGCGGTGGTTTGGACTACCCAATGTCTGTTCTTGCCTTGCAAGATTACGAAATGATTGGTTTAAAAACGCTAAGTGGCCCGTGGCCAAAGGCGGTTTACTTTAACGCTGGCTCAGACTCAGGTAACTTGTTTGTGTGGCCAAGCCCATCACAAGGTGAACTGCATTTGTTTGCCAATACTTTGTTTAGCCGTTACAACTCAATGTATGAGGACATAACACTTCCACAAGGCTATGCAATGTGCCTTAGATGGTGTTTGGCCGAGCGTTTGATGCCTATGTATGGCAAAGCCTCACCAACGCAAATACAAATGATTCAGACGTTTGCAGGGCAAGCTAAAGCTACCATCAAACGCACAAACATGGCCCCGCTTGCCGTAGCCCGTTACCCTGACGCTTTGCAGACGGGTAGGGCAAAGGATGCGGGATGGATTCTTACTGGCGGCTTTGTTTAAGGGGCTACCATGCCAGATTTTGGTTTTGTTGGTTCGTCTTATGAAGCACCAAGCATCTATCAGGATGCTCAAGAGTGCATCAATTTTTTTCCAGAAGTTGACCCTGTAAAACAACAAGGTGAGCGTGGGGTAATTGCGCTTTACCCAACGCCAGGTCTAACGCTAAAAGCCTTGTTGCCCAATTTACAAGAGGTGCGTGGGCTTCATACCGTGTCAGGCGGTGAGCAAATGATTGCCGTTTGTGGGCCTTACGTCTATGCGCTTACAGCCAATTTTGTCCCTGCGGTGATTGGCCAACTTAATTCCAGTACAGGAATAGTTAGGATTACTGACAACGGGGTGAATGTTTACATTGTGGACGGTGCTTATCGTTACACATGGTATATATCTAGCCCAGCTGCGGCTGTGTTTACGGGTTCTACAAGTGGCACAACATTAACTGTTGCAAGCGTTTCTAGTGGCACGATTGCTGTTGGACAATCTTTGTATGGCATTGGCGTATTGCCACAAACCGTCATTACTGCGCTTGGCACAGGAACTGGCGGTGTTGGTACATACACAATTAACAGAAGCCAGACTGTTGCAACAGCGGTGTTGAATTCTGCAACGGTTGGTGCGGTGGTGACTGCCACTATTGCAGGGACGGTAATGACTGTTTCTGCGGTTGCATCAGGCGTTTTACATGTTGGTCAGACTATTAGTGGCGTTGGCGTAACCATTGGCACAATCATTACGGCTTTGGGTACGGGATCAGGCGGTGTTGGAACTTACACGTTAAGCGTGTCAAGCACCGTAGCCGTTGGCGTGACTATGTATGGTTTGAACTTCTCTGTTTTGCCATCTACTGATGGTGCGTTTAGCGGTGCAAACACGGTGGACATTATTGACAACTACTTTGTCTATAACAACCCAACGACTCAGCAATTTGGCGCTAGTGACCTTTTGTCGCCTATTTCACCCCCACTAAGTTTTTCACTAAAAGATGGCGCACCAGATGATTTGGTGGCTTTGATTGTGGATCACCGTGAAATTTATTTGATGGGTGAGATTTCCTCAGAAGTATGGACTGATGTAGGCGCTGTGCCGTTTCCATTCCAGAGAATTCCTGGCACTTCTACCCAACACGGTATTGCTGCACCGTTCTCCATTTCTCGACTTGGTAACTCATTTGCTTACGTTTCCCGTAACAACCGTGGTCAATCCCAAATCATGCAAATGCAAGGATACGTTCCACAACGCATTTCTACCCATGCTGTTGAAAACACTTTAGTCAATAAATATGTTGGCGATGCTATTTCTTGGACTTATCAGTTAGAAGGCCATGAGGTTTTTGTTGTCACTTTCCCATCTTTGGAATTGACATGGGCTTATGACGCAACCACAGCCATGTGGCACAAGTGGCTTTACACAACAGACAACAACGAATATCAGCGTCACCGTGGTAATTGCTGTGCTGTGTTTCAAGGATTGGTCATTGTTGGTGACTATGAAAACGGCAAACTGTACGAATTGGACAAAACCAATTACACAGACGATGGCCAAAACATTCGCAGATTGCGTAGAGCGCCACACTTGGTGACTGAGTTTCAGCGTCAGTATTTTGATGAATTGCAGATTCAGTTTCAGCCAGGCGTAGGCACAACGGGCATTTCTGGCGCTACACAAGTTGACACTACAAACACCATTTATTTGGGCGATAATTACACCATTACCGCAAGTGCAACTTTAACCATCGAGCCTGAAAAGACTTACATTTTGGCGACTCAGCAACCTGTAATAACTTCAACCACAAACAACCCTCAAGCAATGCTAAGGTGGTCAAATGATGGTGGTTCTACATGGTCAAACGAGCATTGGACAAGCGTGGGTCAACTTGGTAAATACACTAATCGTGCTATTTGGCGCAGATTAGGAACAGCCCGTGACAGAATTTTTGAAGTTTCGGTAAGTGATCCTGTGAACTTTGTCATTATTTCGGCAAATCTTAAAGTACAAGGGGCAGAAAACTGATGGCTACTTCTGGACTTTCAACCACACAGCAGATAAATCCTTATCCACAATCAGTTTTTTTGGATGGGGCGACTAATCGTCCTACACGATCTTGGCAACAGTTCTTTCTTAACTTGTTGAATTTTAGTTCTGCTGATACTGCAACGGCAGGGTCTGCAACGCTTCCAGCTAACCCCGTTGGGTTTATCAATGTCACAGTAAATGGTCAGGCTTACAAAGTGCCTTACTACAATGTTTGAGAAAGTTTAAGTCATGGACAATTTAGTAAATTCATTAGTTACCAAAACCATTGGGTTAACAGATCAACAAGTTGTAAGTAAGTTGTTGGCTAATCCAAACATGAATGATTCTCAAATCGTTCAGTTAATGCAGAGTAGTGGAATTTCGCCTTCTCAAATGTCTAGGGTCGCTCAAATTCCAGAACAACAAATTTTGGCTAGAGCTGCCGCTACCATTCCCCGAGGTTCTTCAGCAACTCTTGGCGATACTGTTATTGTTCCTCAATACCAAACAAGTGGTTCTGGTATGGACGAGCAAGTTGGCGCACTTGAGGGTTTTGCAACATCTAAGTCTAATGGTGATGTTAACTATAAAGCCCCTGCTGGCACACCAGTGCAAATGTATAGTGCTGATGGTCAGTTTATAAATACAGTTAAAACTAAAAAAGATCAATCATTTTTTGGTGGTTTAGTAGATGCTTTCAAAGACCCTGTAGTTTTGGCCGCTTTAGGCGGTGCTTATGCGGGTGGATTGCTTGGTGGAACAGGTGCGGTTGGATCAGCAGCTGGATCAGCCGCTGGCGCAACGGGTGGCTCTACTCTTGGTTCTTTGGGTGCATTAGGTACTGAAGGGGCTGTAGCGGGCATGGGTGCGGGTACAGGACTAACCGCTGGTGCTTCAGGTCTTGGTTTAAATGCGGGCGGTGCATTGGGTACGGGTGCGGGTCTTGGTGCTAATGCATTGGGGTCTGGTATCACAGCGGGAAGCGGTTTAACAGGCACAGGCGTTTTGGCGGGTTCTACTTTAGGAACTGGTTTGCTTGGTTCTGGAACAAGCCTTGCAAGTCTGACAGGCACAGGTCTTTTGGCGGGTTCTGATCTTGGCACAAGTTTGCTTGGCACAACAGGCACAACAGGATTAACAAACACAGGCGTGTTGACAGGTTCTGACTTGGGAACAACTCTGTTAGGTACAGGCGCTAACACAGCCGCAACTACTGGTGGCCTTACAGGTCTAACCAATGCCGCTAATGTGGGTGCGGGTGCTTTGAATACAGGCGTTACCACAGGTCTGACAGGTTTAAATAGTGGCGCTGTGACAACAGGCGTAAACACTACAGGTGCAACAACAGGATTGACTACAGATGCAGCCGCAGATGCAGTAGCTAAAACAGCCGCAGACGCAGCAGCAGCCAAAGCCGCAGCAGATGCCGCAGCCGCTAAAGCCGCAGCAGATGCATCAAATGCAAAAGCCGCAGCAGATGCGGCAGCAGCGGCAGCCACAGCAAAAACGGCCGCAGATGCAGCAGCAGCGGCAGCGGCTACTGCGCTTACCACAGGATTGACTGTAAAAGCTGTAACCGATATAGCAAGTGCAGCCGTAAATCAACAAGGCATTACTGATGCTAGAAACGCAATCACAGCGGGCGGTGTAACAGCTAACGCAGCGTTAACTAAAGCATACACAGATGCACAAGCCTTGAATGCTTCTGGGCGCACAGATTTATCTAACAATTATGCAAATTTAAACACAAATTTAAATAATGCTTTAAATAAGCAAAGTGGCATTTACAACGCTACAAATACAGGTTTAGCTAGTAACTATGCAAATTTAAATACTAATTTAAATAACACTTTAAATGCACAAGCAAAAGTAGCTGAACAAACTGGTGCAAATTTAGCTAGCAATTATGCAAATTTAAACACCAAGTTAAACGACACTTTAACTAATCAAACGGGTGTTTTTAATGCAACAAATACAAATTTAGCTAACAATTATGCAAATCTAAACGCTAATTTAGGTAACACATTAGCAAGCCAAAAAACCGCCTATGACCTTGCTAATCAAGGCATCAATAAAAACGCTACAACGCAATTAGGTTTGTTGGGTAGCACCTACACAGGACAAAAAGAACAAGCTGCAGCAAATGCGGCTGGTTTAAATGCAAACTACAACGCTACCCTTGCTAACATGGGTAACGTTTATGATGAACAAGTTGGTTATCAGCAACCTTATCAAGCTGTTGGTAAAGCGGGTTCACAAGGTCTGATTGACAATCAAGGTTATTTGACCCGTCAGTTTGGCGCTTCTGATCTAAATGAACAGTTAGCCCCCAACTACGCATTCCAACTGCAACAAGGCCAAATGGCTAACCAACGTGCCGCCAACATGGGCGGTGGTAGTTTAGGCGGTAATGCGTTGAAGGGTTTGCAAGACTACACCCAAAACTATGCATCGGGTGCTTATCAGAATGCGTTTAACAACTTTAATACACAACGTCAAAACATCTATTCCACATTAGCGGGAATGGCTAATATTGGTACAACTTCAGCGGGTCAATTGGCTGGTCTTGGTAATACATACGGCTCTAACATGGCTGGATTGTCATCTAATCTTGGAAGCAACCTTACGTCTAATACAGGCAATTTGTTGAGCGCTGGTAATGCTTACGGCTCTAACACAGCGGGTGTTGTCAATAACTTAAACAATGTGTTGTCATCTAACCTTGGTCAATTACAAGGCGCATACAACCAGTATGGAAGCAATGTCACAAGTGGCGCTAATACTTATGGAAGTAACGTGCTTGCCAACGCCAACACTATGCAAAATGCCTATAACCAATATGGTGGTAATTTAACTAGCGGTTCAACTGCATACGGTGGTAATGTTGTTAACAATGCCAACCAACTGCAAAACGCTTACAACCAGTACGGTGGCAATTTGACAAGTGGTTCAACTAATTATGCGGGGAATGTTGTCAATGCCGCCAACACGATGCAAGGCGCTTACAACCAATACGGTTCTAATTTGTTAGGTGGTTCAACCAACTTTGCTAACAACTTAACAACAAACACGGGCGCTGGCATGAATGCCGCAAACGTATATGGTTTGAATTCCGCTAACCTTGCAACTGGTCTTGCGGGTGCTTTGGCAAGCAATGCTTCAGCAGCGGGTGCAACCAATGCAACAGCGTTAAGCAACCTTGGCAATACAGCTTTGCTTGGCTCTTTGATCAAAGCGACATAAGGATAAATCATGGCTGACTTTTCAATGAACGTAAATTACCAAAAACCCCAGACTACAAGTCTAGGGGACATGGTGAACATGGCTTCTGGGATTCAGAACTATCAGCAAACACAAAAGATGAATCCTTTGGTTTTGCAAAAAGCGCAACAGGAAGTCGAGCAAGCAAGACAATTAAATCCTTTGGAATTAGAAAAAAAGCAAATTGAAAATCAAGTTTTGCGTCAAAAGAATGATGAGCGTTTAAAACTGCAAGAGTTCACTAGCAATCCAACAAACTGGCAGACCAATGGCCGCATTGACATGGACAAGATCAATTCGGCCATTCCAAAGATTGCACCGTTGACAGGCTCTGATGTGATTAGTTCATTGAGTGGATTACATAAAAGCCAAACTGAGGCGGCTAGTGCCAAACAAGCACTAACGCAAACTGAGAGAACTATTATTGGAAACACAGATCATTCATTAGGATTGATGGGTGTTAACGATCCAAAACAAATAATTAAAGTGTATGAGGGATTGATTAAAAACAACCCTGATAACACATCTTTGGAACGCATGATCAATGCAAGAATTGATTTGCTCAAGCAAGCCCAAGCTGGCCCAAACATCACAAAAGATTTGCTTGCTGAATCTGCATCTTTATTGTCTATTCCACAACAACGTCAAGAGTTTGCACAAAAAGTAAGTTTGACTCCTACTGGCAGTGAGTTAAAAGAAACTTTGACAACGCCTCAAGGCATCACAGGACAAGCGCCAAGCATAAGCATGACGGGTCGTGCAGAGCCTTTGACGATTGGGCCAGGTCAACCCCAAGTGGCTACAGAAGGTAATCCTTATGGTTTGCCTGTTGGAACTACTTACATTCCTCCATCTGCTGCTACTAAACAACAAGCGCCAATGGTTACGGGTCTTGCGCCACAAATAGCAAGCACGATTGGTGCAAACACAACCATTGCTAACCAAGATTGGCAAGATACTTATAACGCTTCAAAAGAAGCACAACCAAGAATTGCCATCTTTCAGAACATTAAAAAGATTGCACCTGAAGGTTTTACGGGTGTTGGTGCAGAGCGTAAGAAGTTGGCAGCGGGCATTTTGAATGCAGCGGGAATTGATGCTTATACGGCTGAAAATACCGCCACAGACGAATTGGCCAAGAACACACGGTTGTTGGCTTTGGCGGGTGGTAATACTGATGCGGCTAGGGCTATGGCAGAGATTGCTAACCCAAGTGGCAAGATGACTTTGCAAGCTATCAAAGAAGTTTCAGACCAAATGATTGGTGTGGAAAGATTAAAAGAAAAACGTGCTGATTATTTAGGACAATTTCGCAATGATCCTGTAAAGTATCAGGAAAAATCACAATTGTTTAATAGATTTGCTGATCCTAGAATTTTCCAAGAAATGACCCCTGAACAGGTTGCCAAACTCAAGGCTTCTATGTCTGCACAAGACATTAAAGACATGAGCAAGAAAATCCAAGAAGCAAAAATGTTGGGGATTATTAAATAATGGCTAGTCTTGCTGAACTTTGGGATGCCGCCCCCGCAACGGCACAAAACCGTCAGGTTGACCGCATGGCTATCTTGCAAGACGAGATGACCAAAGCACAGCAACGCTTGCAATCAGGCGATCCAAGGGCGCAAAGCGACATTAACGCATTGACCCGTGAAATGGGTGGTAAAGTTCAATCTACACCACAACCAACAACACAACCCACACAAGCTAGTGGTCAAACATTGGCTGATCTTTGGGAAACAACCCCTGCTGCTAAAACGCAAGAGGAAAAAAAGGCTGAGAAAAAGAATGAACTGCCTTTGGCGGCTCAGTTCTACAACAAATTGCAAGAGGGCAAACGGGCTTTAGGCGAAAAAATTGTGGGCGCTGGTGAGGCAGGGTTAACCGCCCTTTCTGGTAGCGTTGCCGCCCCTGTAAGCGCCCTTGGTGGAATTGTTGGCACAATGACAAGCGGTCAATACGGCACTCAACAAGGCATTCAAGCGGGTCAAGACATGGCCCGTAGGCTTCAAGAGGGCGGTACTTACCAACCCCGTACAGCGCAAGGTCAGCAGTATGTGCAAGATATGCAACGTGCATTTGAAGCAAGCAAGCTACCGCCCGTTGGTGTGCCTGAAGTTATGGGGTTTGCACCGTTAGCTGGCCCTGCTAGTCAACAATCACAACAAGCCATTGGTCAAGCTGGCAGACAAATACCTAGCGCTATTGGCAAACAACTTGGTGTTGGCGAACTAGAGATACAAAGACAGTTTGAGGCTAGAGGCGGTAAGCAAAGCGCTGGCGCTGCGGCTACAACTGATCAAGCAACCATTAACGCAATGCTTGCCAAAGTAAGCCCTGAACTGCAAAACGAAATTCGTTCCACACCAATGAATCAGTTTAATATGCCCGCCCTTGAGCGCCATGTTGAGGCTGATACGTTGCCTGTGCCAGTTCGCCTGACCCGTGGTCAAGCCACTCAAGACGTTAATTTGTTATCTGACGAAATGAACATGAGGGGCAAAACCCCTGAATTGGCAAATCGTTTCAATGAGCAAAACGGCAAATTGATTGAAAACATAAATGCTATCAGGGACAAAGCAGCCCCTGATGTATTTGGCGTAAATCATCTTGAAAATGCTGACACAATCATCAACGCTTATAAAGCACTTGATGACACAAGAACTGCTGACATTTCTGCCAAATACAAAGCGTTAGAGGAAGCCGCTGGCGGTAACTTCCCTATTGATGGAAAACAATTTGTTGCAAATGCCGAAAGTTTATTAAGCAAAAAACTCAAGACAGATTTTGTGCCCCCCGCTATTGCCAAACAATTAGAGCGATACAAAAATGGCGAAGCAATGACTTTTGAGCAATTTGAGGCCATGAGAACTAATTTGGCTTCAGAAATGCGTAAGGCAGAAAAAGCTGGCGACGGAAATACTAAGACAGCATCAAGCCTTGTTAGACAGGCTTTAGAGGATTTACCGTTGTTTGGTGAGGCAGAAGCGCTTAAACCATTGGCAAACGAGGCTAGAAATGCCGCTAAAGCTAGGTTTGATTTGCTCAAGAAAGACCCCGCCTATGACGCTGCGGTTAATGATGTAGCCCCCGATAAATTTATCAACAAATACATTATTAGTGGAAACAAGCGTGATTTGGAAGCATTGACTGCACAACTTGGTAAAGGCTCAGAAGGCCATCAAGCCGTGTCTGCTGCTGTGGTGAACTATCTTAAAGACAAAGCTGGTGTCATAAACGATAACGGTAACTTTAGCCAAGCGGGATATAACAAAGCGCTTAGACAACTTGACCCTAAACTGTTGGAATTGGTTGACGGTGAGACTGCCCAACAATTACGGGCTTTAGGTAATGTGTCTAGGTACACACAAGCACAACCCCGTGGAAGCTACGTCAACCAATCCAACACATTTGTGGCGGGTGCTAAAGAAATGGCAAAGGGCGGTTTAGAAAAAGCGGGTAATGTGGCGGGTTTTGGCGTGTTACCACTTGGCACAATGACCCGTGAAGCGTTGGCCAGCAGAGCAGCTGCAAAGCAAACTCAGGAATCTTTAAAGCCTGGCGCTGGCACTAAACTCTCAGACTTAGGTAAACCCCCAAAACCCGTAAAAATTGATTTATCGGGCATGGCTAACAAGGAATAAATATGGCAGTCAATCTTGCACCTATTGGTAATGGTTTTCAATTCTTTACCAACACAGGCATTCCCCTAAACGGTGGGTATATCTACACTTACCAAGCTGGCTCTACAACCCCACTTGCAACCTACACAACTGCAACGGGAACTATTGCCAACACCAATCCTATTCAATTGGGGACAAGCGGTCGCCCCCCACAGGAAATTTGGTTAACTGAGGGTTTTTCATATAAGTTTGTTTTGACAGATTCTGCCAATGTGCAGATTGCCACTTACGACAACCTTTATGGCATCTTGGGAACGGCTGCGGCAGTTAACCCAATCCCCTCTGGTGGCATTATTATGTGGTCAGGTTCTATTGGCTCAATCCCTGTAGGCTATTACCTTTGCAATGGCTCTAACGGCACACCAGACTTGCGTGATCGTTTTGTGGTGGGTTCTGGTAGCACCTATGCTGTAGGTAACACAGGCGGTTTTACATCATCAGTCACAAGTTCTGGCGGCACAAACTTGCCCCTTTACTATTCTTTAGCATTCATTCAGAAAGCCTGAAATGTCTGATATTGATTTGGTTAAATATGGGGTGCTTTGGCAAAAAGTTGAATCTATGGAAGCCAAGATCGACAAAATGGAAAGCCAACTTGAAACGCTAATTGAGTTGGCCAACAAAGGGCGTGGTGGCTTTTGGATGGGCATGGTTTTTGTGTCAGGCATTTCTACTTTCTTTGGTTACATTTCCCATTACTGGTCAAAATGAAATGGACGATTGCGATTGTTTTAATACTTTCGCAAGCGTCATCTACTGAATACCGTTGTGTAAGGTGGGCATGGACGGGTGATGTTTATAACCGCAAAGTTGTTTGCCTACAGTGGGAAAAGGTTGTACGGAAATGATAGACCCCATAACAGCGCTAGAAGGGCTACAAACCGCCATAGGGCTTGTTAAAAAAGCAAGCAAGGTTGCTAACGATCTAGCGGGTCTGACCCCCATGATTGCCAAGATGTTTGACGCTAAAAGCGTTGCAACAAAGGCAATGGTTGAAGCTAAACGATCTGGCAACAAATCCAATTTAGGAACAGCGCTTCAAATTGAAATGGTTTTGGATGAGGCCAAACGGTTTGAGGCTGAATTGATGATGCTTTTTCAGGCTACAGGCCGAGCAGACGTGTGGCAGAAAATCAAAGAACGTCAGCAACAAATGGACATTGAAGATGCTCATTTAGCCCGTCAAGCTAAAGCTGATGAAAAAAAGCGCAAAAAAGATGAAGCCGAGCAAATGGCGTGGGCTATTGGCATTGTTGTAATTGTGATGCTCATTGGCGCTGTTGGATGGGGCATTGCTGAAATTTCAGAAGTTTGTGCAAGAATTCGGTGTGGTCGGTGAATGAATACCAAAAACAATTTGACTTGTTTCTTAAAGTCTTTGTCAGGCTTTGCATTGCTTGGTGGGTGCTTGGACTGCTCCGTTTCCTGCCAGATGAGTTGGCTGGGAAGATTGTCGATAAACTATTAGGGATGATTGGATTATGAGTGAGCCAAATGAAAAACACGCTTTGATTGAGAAGGTGGCGTTTGCCATCCTACCAATTTTGTTTACCTGTGTGGTGTACCTAATGAACTCACTTTCGCATTTGTCGCATGAAGTGACTGTTCTTAACAACAAGATTAGTTTGGTTGTTACTTCAGACAACAAACAAGCTACTAACACGGGTGCTGAGTTAGCCCGTGAAAAACTGCGTCAAGATTTGGAAAAAGAAATCCAAAAGAATCGTGACGATATCATGCACAACCGACAAGACATTGCTGTTATTTACGAAAAACTGGGGAAAAAATAATGCTTTCACTATTCTCAACGCTTGGCGGTCTGCTTATCTCAGGCTTACCAAAGTTATTAGAGTTTTTTCAAAACAAAGACGATCAACGACATGAATTAGCTTTAGCCCGTGTTCAAGTTGAGTTACAGCTACAAATGATGGCTCAAGGCTTTGCTGCCCAAGAGCGTATGGAGGAAATTCGCACAGATCAGATCGCCATGCAGACTGATGCCCAGATGACTGAGGCTGCTTTAAAACATGATGAAAAGATCATGGAAAGGGCAAGCACTTGGGTGGTTAATTTTGTAGGGACTGTAAGACCTATTGTGACTTACATCTTTATCTTTGAACTTTGTGCAATCAACGCATGGATTGCTTATTATGTTTACAGCAGACCTAGCTTAGTGACAAACATGGATGATCTGATTCGTGTTTCCGACATTATCTTTTCCTCAGACGAAATGGCTATGCTTGGAGGAATTATTGGGTTTTGGTTTGGCTCACGTTCATGGTCTAAGAAATGAAAGTCAGCAAAGCGGGTGAGGACTTGATGCACTTCTTTGAAGGGTACAGGAACAAGCCTTATCGCTGTTCTGCGGCCATTTGGACTGTTGGGTGGGGTCACGCTATGTACGCTGACCAACTAAGTCTACCAAACGTCCGCAAAGAAGGTTACACGGGGCTTATTAGGTCTGACTACCAACTAAAGGAAGGTGACAATCGTGTTTGGTCAAAAGAGGAACTGGTCGATTTATTCAAGATGGACATCAATACTTTTGAACGTGGTGTTCTTCGACTTTCTCCTGATCTTGCTAGTCATCAAAGTAAATTTGACGCTGTTACCAGTTTTGCTTACAACGCTGGTCTAGGAAATTACCAACGGTCAACCATTCGCATGAAGGTCAACCGTGGTGATTGGGAGGGCGCAGCTGAAGCCTTTATGAGTTGGACTAAAGCGGGCGGTAAAGAGGTGGCTGGTTTGGTCAAGCGCAGAAAAGCTGAAAAGGCTTTATTTCTTAGCTGACTTGATAAAAATACTAAAGCTGTCAATTGTCGTTTTGCCAAACGGAAGCGACTCTATGCGTTTTGCGTAATCGTCAAGGGCATCGTTCCAACCAGCGTCGTAAGCAGCACACACAGCGTCTATAGAGGTTTCTTGAGCGCCTGTCATGCGTAGCAAACTAATTAGATCGTCTTTGGTCATTTGTAATCCTTTGGTGTCTGCCTACTTTTTTAGAAATCCAACAAGATTGGCAAATCCATTTATGCCCCATGTCAATCCCCCCCTCTGGGGGTTTGATTTCCTCACACTTATTGCAACATTTTAATTTGTGGACAGGTTGATTGCCGTTTAATCCGATTGGATACATTGCCACTCTCTTTCGTTTCTGCCTGAATTTGATTTAACTGTGTTGCCTGTCAATTGGATAAGCCCAATGACTTTCATTTCATTTAAGCGCCTGGCCACTTGATTGGGGTCTAAGTCTGTACGGGCTGAAATCCCATCTTTACCCAAAGCACCGTGTTTTTGCAAACAATCCAAAATGGTCTGGTGGTGCTGAGACACAGCGTCTTTGATCGACTCCGCTGCCTCAAATGAGGTTACGGGGTCATTGGCTCTGACTCTTGGAAATTCGGGAAATATTCTGTCAAACATTCTTTTGTAGTCCATGATTGTTCCTAAAAGGTGGGGGTACTAACTGCTCGTCCGCAAGCTAGGATTAACCTTTGCACAGCTTTCCCCCCGTTAATCAAAATGGGATTTCGCCATCATCCTTTGGCAAACTTTGATGGTCTTTAATTGGTTGTTCAAATACTTGAAACCAACCTTTAAATCTTTCACCAACTGGTAGTGAATCTAATTTTATTGAGATTTTCCCCGCCTCATTGACAAATAATGTGCCGTGAGTTGTCCAAGCGGTTTTGGTTTTACCCTCTGATTCATATTCACGGGCAGCAAATTTAATATCAAGCATTTGTTTAGACATTTTTGACTTTCATAAGTT
>Ga0247723_1000759_pt1 | contig 20679 bp, 19 predicted proteins | sample MSEWelMarce5H_FC_FD_189079 | JGI IMG/M metagenome (GOLD analysis project Ga0247723, IMG submission 189079) | Subsurface sediment microbial communities from gas well in West Virginia, United States - MSEEL Well Study Marcellus 5H_FC | ecosystem: Environmental > Terrestrial > Deep subsurface >... | reverse complement strand
ACTTAGATCATTTGCCTTGGACTCCGGTACGCCGTCAAAAGTTTGTGCAAGAGCTATCGTCTGAATTTGACTTTGATGTGGATATCACCGGCACTGTGGGCGAAGTAACAGATCGCACTGATCAACGCTATATGACTAGATTCTTTGGCGAAGTTTGGCGCCCAAGAACTGAAGATTATACTTACTCGGGCTGGGGGTTAGTGGATAAAATTAACTCTGCCAATCCGCAGCGGGTGCTGGACTACGGATGTGGCTATAATCAATTCAAAGGACGTATCTCTAATTTAATTGGAATTGATCCCTATAATAACTGTGCAGACTACATGGTGGATATTTTAGAATTCTCCCGAGTACAAGCAGAAAACTTTGATCATATCATAGCATTTGGCAGTTTGAATTTTAATTCACGTGCGGATATTGAAGCGAGATTTCAGTGCCTGGTATCTTTATTGATGCCCGGTGGGCGTATGTATTTCAGGGTGAATCCAGGTATAGCGCACAGTAATGGGCCCTGGGTTGATATATTTCCCTGGAGTTTTGAAATTGCCTATGAATTGGCCACGCAAGCAGGCCTGGAAATGCCGGTGTTCAAGCGTGACTTCAATGACCGACTTTACTTTGAATACATCAAGCCCGCGCTGACTTGACCAAGCCAGCCAGCTGTTGTATGCGCTCCAGTACCTGTTGCTGTGGGGTTCCGTTGGTTTCTTGTTGATTTTGCTGTACAACCTGTTGCTGTCCGGGTACAACTTTTTCCTGCCCTGGAACTACTTTGCCCGGCACGCTCTGTGTGTCACGAGCATCAGCAGGCAAAGTCTGTGCTGTCTGCTGCCCCGGCACTGCTGTGGCAGGTGCTGTGGCCTGTGGCTTTGCTGTGTTGGCAGCTGGCATGGGTGTGGCAGTGGCAGCAGTGGTGGCATCACCGGCTGTGCTCACAGCGTTGACACTGGTTCTTGCACCGCCGGCAGCGCCTGGAGTCATGGGCAACTGTGCAGGCTTGGCTGTGGGGCTGGGTGCCATTAATTCCAATAAATTCATTTTATATTCCTGCAGCGTTTTGCAATGCACGGATATCTCTATCACGTTCGTAAATGGTCTTGGTGGGCAATCCTGCAGCCGCACGTACTTCATTTAGATCTTTTTCTTTTATTTTACGATACTCAGCTGGAGTCAACGGAACTGTGCGGTCAAATGCGTCGCGACTGAATGGCGTGCTTTTGCCATCATAGTGCATGGTCCAGTCTTCAAGATCATATTCTGTGAGTGTTTCTAGATCTTTCAATAGTTCTTCAACGTGTGCGCCAGCTGAACTGCGGCGACGTATTTCTGCGTACACTAGATAACGATTGGGTTTTAATTCACCAGGGCTTTTGTCTGCATCCAATACAAAGTCATAGCCCTTTTCAAACCAGTTCATTAGGTCCTTGGCTGCCTGATCAGACCGCACAAAAAAGCTGACCACAATCACATCATCGTCATCGCCCATTTTGCTGGAAAATTCGTCAATGTGAATCCGGGGCTTCATCATGCCCTCGAGGTCTTTATATTGTAGACCCTCAAATAAAGGGCTGCGGTTGTTGTTGTGCATTGGGTTGTCCTGGGGGTTGTAACTGTTGATTCTGCCCTTGACTTTGATACTGCTCTTGATCCAGATCCTGATCGTAAGCGTCGTCTAGATCTTCAAGTTCAAGATCCTCGTCTTCAAGTTCAATAGAACCAGTGCGTATATCACTCATCAAGCTCTTGGGCATGGTGATTTCTACCAGCCACACAGGCTTTTCAATTATCTTGGCTTTTTTAGTACCGGCAACAAAATCACTGGGATTCTCAATTTTAATGGGAATCTTAATTTTGGTTTTCTTGTACACCACTTCGCAATCAAACGGCAGCAGTCTGCGTCCGGCACGTGGATCAGGCATGAGCTTTTCGGGCCACATAAAAATACAAGTGACTTTGTATTTGCCGATGTCCGGACCTTCTACTAGTTCGCCCAGGGCCCAGTTGCGATACGCATAGACATCAAGCTCGTCCAGCACACGTTCAAAATCCAGGAGATTCAGCAGGGTACCTTCGCTGGTGTAGATGTCGCGGATATTGGCAGCTACGTTCCAGTAGTCGGTGTGATCTTTAAAGATATCTTGATCTAGTGATTTGCTCATAGTGCTGTTATTTATACGGGAATTATTGCTGCGGTGAGTTTGAATATTGTTGACGCCAAGTCTAATACTTAGTCAGGAGATTTCTGAGATTCATACCCAGTGATAGATATTTTTCCGACTCTAAATATCCATGTGAGGTAGCGCACAATGAACCAAGGAGAATTGACATTGAGTAGAGCACGAGGAGCGAAAGCCCAGAAACGTACCACCGCAGCACCGGCGGCAACTGAAAACACTATCAATTTTTACCCCAACGCAAGAACTCAACATCGCACAGTAGAACTCCGCCCCAAAACACTAGGACAAGAACGTCTGATACTGGATCTATTGGACGACAGTCAACATATTGTTGTGGCCACGGGTCCAGCTGGCACAGGTAAAACTTATCTGGCCATGCTGGCAGCAATTCGTGCCTTGAAAGCCGGACACTGTGAACGTTTGATACTGACACGCCCGGCAGTGGGAGTGGAAGACGAACGTCATGGTTTTCTCCCTGGCGATATCAATCAAAAAATGGAACCTTGGACTCGCCCGCTGTTTGATGTCATGCGCGAGTATTATCATCCCCGAGACATCACACGTATGTTAGACGATGGCATCATTGAAATATCGCCCCTGGCCTACATGCGCGGTAGAACTTTTAAAAATGCTTGGATCGTTGCAGATGAAATGCAAAACGCCACACCGGCTCAGATGAAAATGCTGTTGAGTCGAATTGGTGAAGAATCCAAGATCATAGTCACGGGTGACGTGGAACAAGCGGATCGCAGAGCAAATCAAAACGGCCTTCTAGATCTCTGTGAGAGACTGAAAACCCAGAGGGTAAATGGCTTACGTTTAATTGAAATGAGCCGACAAGATATCCAACGTCACCCAATTATTGAATCTGTGCTGGAGATGTACAGCGATATATAGTTGATGTTTGAAAACTCCACCATAGTACTGAGTCCAGGTCGTACTGGCTCAGTACTATTGTCTCAGAATTTATCCCGGGTACATTATTCTGTCGGTGAAGGTTTATACTTTCACACCAATGACCGTAGTCTTGAGCGTCTGCGACAACAGCGATTGTTGGCACACAGTCATAACCTATTTTCTGCAGCAGAACTTCAGGGCATACAGACAATCTTCAGTGTGCGTAGAAACTTGCCGGACATGCTGATCAGTCATTACATTGCATTGTCCAATGATTATTGGCATCTGCCGCAAGGACAAGAAAAACCAAAGTTTGCCAACCTCACTGTTGATTTCCGTCGCTTACAGACCTTGATTGATCATCATCAACGCTGGCATGAATTTTATCAATCCCACCTTGACTTCAACAGTGTGGTTGTAATCTATGAAATCATGGTAGATCACTTGATACAGTCGTCAACCGGCTACCAACCCTTGTACACCGACAAGCAAGCAACCATTACAAATTGGTCGGCGACTATTGATTATTTAGATCACAATGTGCCTGATTCTCTGCGAGAGGCACATGGTAAATTTATTGACTATGAGATTCAGCCAAGTCGGGGGATTTATCGATGGGCTGCGGGCTTGGCGTAGCAGGATCAATGATTTCAAACTCATAGCCATTTTCTTGAGCCAGTCGCTGAAAAGTGCTTTGATAATGCTGCATGTAATACATCACAATACGTTCCCAGTCGCGGGGCATTGATTGCCCATTCATCCAGGCTTTTTCCACACGCTGAGTTTTAAAGTCCAATATAACATTGGCACATTGTACATCGCGTGGACGAATACGAGTAGACACTTGAGTTTCTTCGTCAATGCGTCCGTCGGGTTTGGTGTAGTAAGTTATGATAAAATAGCGCATAGTTAGTCTCTTAGTTGTGCAAGTTCCACCATTGTGGCCGAAAGATTGATTTCATGGTCGGCCATGAAACTGCTGTTGACAATGCCTTGGCGGATGATCACAATGGCCTGATCTTGTTTTTCTGGATCCTGGGACCACAAGTCTAGGTTGTCATACATCCAGCGAAATACATCTTCCATCTCTTCAGGACGAGCTGATTGACACAGCAAGGTACGTGCTTGTTTGATCTCTCCGCGTTTGAACAAATCAACAACACCCAACTTCCACTCGCCAGCACTGCCAGATTCATCACCGCGTGGTGCCTGCAGTCGGCCGTCTTGACAGCTCATCTGCAGCATGTTCAGACACTTGCGCAGATCCGGATACGTGGCTTTGACATAGGTGTCTAATGTTTCGAGTTCAAAATCGCAGTTTTCAGTAACCAGTACATTAGCCACACGAGCGGTAAACTCCACAATATCTGTACGCTCAATGTGAAAGCCCTGACATCTACTGTGGAGAGCTGGGATAATTCTATTAGGGTAATTACAAGTAAGAATAAATCTAGCACTGGAGTGATACGTTTCCATAACACCGCGAAGCGCGGCCTGCCCATTGGGACTAATGTAGTCTGCTTCATCTAATAACACCACCTTAAATTTGCCAAAAGGCATTGTCTGCACAAAGCCTGTGATCTTGTCACGGATTGTGTCCACGGAGTTTTCACGGCTGGCATTGATTTCCAATACATCATAACTGTCAATCTCCAGTTGATGGATTAGGATTTTGGCCAGGGTAGTTTTACCCACACCTGGTGCACCGGAAAATAACAAATGCGGAATAGAGCCTGTGTCAATCCAGGCCTGTACTTGTTGTCGCTGTGCTGCATCGCGAAACACATAATCTTCTGCTGTGTTGGGTCTATACTTTTCTGTCCAAAGTTCTTTCATGTACTCTCTGCCTTAGTTCTGAAGTTGAGAAGCTGTGCTTTCTGCTATTATAATAGATTTCAATGTTTCTGTCAACACAAATCTTTTTACCAGTAAATTCTTTTCCTGCATAATCTTCCCCAATTATGCGCACATCAATTTGATAAGTCTGTAGGATATCTTCCACATCCTTTTCTGTGGCATAGGGAATAACTTCATCAATGTATTTGCAAGCTCGTAATTGCACGTATCGCTCAAACACTGTTTGAATGGGACGATTCTTTTCCGGACGATCAAGGGTGGGATCGGTCTGCAAGCCCACTATGAGATAATCACAGCGTGTCTTGGCTTCACGCAACATGGCCACATGCCCGGCATGAAACAAATCAAAACAACTAAACGTAATTCCTATTTTCATTCTGGTAACTCACCTTGCGTAAGATATTTGTGGAAACTTAACCTATTGGTTGCGGTTCCACGATTGTAGTCTGCCCAGTCTGCATCACCAATGCCAAATATCACCGACTGGCTGGGCAACACACCCAGAGTCTGACAAAACTCCTGTTGCTGATGTGCATACTTGCTGTAGATGTAATCTGGTCCTACACGTTGCATGAGTTGTATGCCCAGGCCACAGGCAAAGCGATTGACATAGGCAGTTTTTTGATGCACAAAGCCTGGATCATCATCATCTTCTCTAGTGAGCCGCACACCAATTCTAGCATGTGCCACGGGAAAAGTTTTGCTGAGACTAAATGCGATCTGTTGAATACAGGGCGCAGACACATCAAAGTCTAAGTCTGCACAGATACCAAAGTATGCACAGTCCAACAACACTGGTATGTTCAACTGATTGCATTCGGCAATCACAGCATTGTGATCAACGTGCTGATTGCCAGTGTTGGCAAATGGCAAACTTATCACCACAGCATCATTTTCTGCCAAGGGCTCGTCATCAATGTAGCACCAACTGTTGGGCCAGAAGTTGCGCCATGTGAGCTGATGATACATGTACTCGCCACGAAAGCATCTAAATCTACAGTGACGATTCTTCATGTAGAATTTGTCAAAGGCTTCGGTGGTACCTTGCATCACAACACCATGAGTAAAATCTTCAAGCCCCGACCAGCGATTGCAGCCTGTGCTGGCAATCCAGTCTTGATAGATCTCCACAAACTCATTGTGAATACTGTCACTGCCTAGCCAAGTCACAGCATCAGTGGAGACTGATCGTATAAAATCCAATAACCATGGATCTTGTACAGGACCAGCTCCGCCGTAGGGCTTGTTTTTGTGATTGGGTATTGTGGGACTAGGCAAGCACAGCCTCGCTCATGGTGTCATCGTATTGAGGTTCATCGCTGACCATGAGTATGTCTTTGGGATCAATTTTTCTAATAGTTTTTACGCCTTGATCGTCTTCGATCTCTAAGCCGCGTGTCCAACGTCCGTGAGCAACAAGAATGTACTGACCCTCTTTGACATCTTGTTGCTCGGGTCCAATGCGATAGACCTTAGCCCAGCGTGGTCTAACTCCGGCACTTTTACCGTTGTCGCTGGGCAAGATAATCCCTGTGCTGGTTGTTCTACCATCAAATTCCATGTCTGCAACAATTACAGCATCCTTGACAGGGCGTAGATTTGATACTTGCACTGGGGCATAAGCAGGTCTAGTCATTTAGTGGGCCTTTTTTGCGTGACAGGTGTGTTTTGGATTTTAGACGTCTGTCGATTATAGTGGCGGCGAGCCTGTGCAGTTGCGGTATCAATGGGATTGTCAAAACTATCAACCACATCACCACGAGCATTGACGCCCATGTTCCCCACAGCTCTAACAGACTCGTTCTTGAGTTGTAATGCACCAAGGTCAACTATTCGACCCTGCGCAGTTCGGTATTTTTTAGTAGTCATTGTATTCTCCTAAGTTAAAAATCTATTTAACGTAAAAACTCTCGGGGATCTAAATCATAGTACATGCTGTTGATCCTGTGTACGCCCAGCAAGAACAGCACATAACTGGCCACACTAGAGCCTCGTCCCACACCCCAGATCACATGATTTTCACGCATTGTGTCCACTAGATATTTTAAGTAGCGCAGCAAATCAAACATATTACGTTCTTGGTACAGCAGCAATTCTTCGCCTACTCGTTGTAGTTCAGCATCGGTTTGACAGATGTTCAAAATATACTGAGCGATGTCTAATCGTTTGTATTCTTCGGGCATGTGCCAATTACGCTGTGCGTATTCGTCATACTCAGGAACAGATTGATCTGATCCATCAACAAAGGTATGAACCACAAGGTCCGGAACATTTTCCACTTGATGTACCATGTTTTCAATGTCAACAGTATCATCAACTACAATTCGTCGCATCTCTGTAAGATCTCGTCCCTGCAGTATTAAATCGCAGACGTCTTGATCATTTAGAATTATTTGTCCGTACTGATCAGTTTTCATCTTTGTTGAATTGAGCATAGACCACTGTGGAAGAATCTACGGTGGTGGGTTCTTTGACATTGGCCCAGGCCAGCCCTAGCTCACTCCAGTCATCGCCTCGTGTGAGTTTGACCACTTGTGAATCACCACTCAATAATTTTGTCAACAGTTTGGGATCGCATTGTGCAAGATTGGGCAAATGCCACCAGCCCTGAGTTTCAAAAGGTCCCAGGGGTTCTAAATAACTGTGCTTGTACATGATGTTGTCACCAAGATCACTGGATAGTTCTAGTTCGGTAATATGCAAACGATCTTCACATATGGCATTGAGTTTGCAGTATAACATCATACCAATGATTTGATCTACTGGTTCTTCGGGCAATGTTGCCACTGTGCAATCTGCTGCTAGAAACTTACGTGCTTGCTTGAGATTGTTGCTGTGTATAAACACAGTGCTGTCAAGACTTTCATGAATAAAATGTTTGATACGACTCAATCCAACATTGTGATCTTCGGCATTGACAGAGTTGGTTTGGAAATGAACTCGCACATCATAGTTGTTCATTGCAAACTGGTCATTATAGTAAACGCCGGCAGTGAGTGTGGTATCGTATTGTAATCGAACATTCATTTTACGTTGATCTTATCATTAAAATTAAAATCTTTGCTGTCTTTGGCAGCATCCGCAAGTTTTTCGCGGTACTTGGATTGGTAGCTTTCCAAGGCCATTGACAATTGCTGTGCCATATGGCCATGATTCATACGGATTGACCAAGATAACTTTTGAGTAATATCCGAAATCTTTGTAGAGAGTTCATCAATAGTCAAAGCGTCTAAGTTGTTGATAAATGGATGTTCCATAAAATAAAAAGCCCTTGTGCTACTATAGCATCAAGGGCTCGGCGTTGTCAATGATTTTGATTAAGCAAACGCTGCACCATTGTTGCCAATGCAATACCATTTTCCATTGATGTATTGTAAGGTCACAGCAGCACCAAGACTGTTTAGGGTCAGTGTACCAGTTCCTGAAGTTTTCCAACCAGCATTACTCACTGTCACTTGCATGGCACCACCATAACTTTCCATGACCAAAGTTTTGATTTGTCCTTCGCTGCCGCTGGCCAAAGTTGATGTTTCCGAAGTAACAGTACTGAAACGACTGTTGGTTCTAGTAAGAGAAATTGGTGCAGACGCAGCTACGTCTTCGGTGCTGGGCAAATAGATTGGATCTCTATTGCGATTCAAATCAAAAATACTAATAGTACTTCCACCATTTGAGCTTACAAATTCAAATTCAAACGTTCCTGACGTAGCAAAAGTAATGGTGTTGTTTGAGGTGTTCAACCCCTGAACGTTGGTGGTACCAACACTGACAGCAGCAGGTAATGTCAACGTATTGGTGCCTGGTACATAGCTACCTGGAATAGTGATTTGCACTCGAACAAACCCAGCAGTAGACGGTGGAAAATTGGTAAATGCCAAAGAGATAGCACCGCCACTGGTCATGGTCTGATAGTGAGCTACTTGATAGTTAATGGTAACCGTGCCAGATGTAGTTCCATGATCGTATTTGGTTGCTGAAAAATTTGTGATCACAGCAGATGACAGCCCCGATCCGCCCATGTTGTTGTCAAGTACAGTACCTGACAATGCAGCTTTTAATACAGCCTTGGTCTGCAAATCAGTGATTTCTGAACCGGCATATTGAAAATTTGTTTTGATGTTTGTGAAGTTATCACGAAAACCCTGCGAGTCATTGTCTTGCCCGGCAACTGGATAAGCGCCGTCAATGTTGTTTGGGTTAATTGCACTAGTCATAATTTGTCCTAAGTTATTCTAAGATATTCCGCTTGGGGAACACAAGGTATTTATCGTACGCATTTGTATTGGTATAGATATCAACAGGCTGACTAAATGCACAGCTACCAAAATCAAACACTGTGGCTTGGCCGCTGCCAATTTCTATGTCAAATGTTGCCCCGGATCCGGTCCCTATTAAATTTGTCCCGGAGACATTGTAAAATTTCTGATTAATTGAGTTAAAACTAGCAGTACCTGTCAGGGAATAGTATACAATTGTTCCATTTCCATCAACTTGTAAAACCGTAACAGTCATATTGTCAATACCTGTGATTCCACCCAAACTGGCACCTGGAACCAAAATTTTATCATTTACTCTGTAATTAACTCCGCCATCAAATATCACACTAGATCCATCATAGGGCTGTGTACGATAATGATAATCAAGATCAAATGTTGTTGATGACGGTTCAGGTACCCAGGCACCACCGGTGCTGTCGTAAACTGGATCCCAATTTTTACTGAGTAATCTTCCGAGCTCGTAACGATCAACTTTAAAATCAACTAGATTCAGTTGATCACCATAGTATCGGGCAATATTATAAAGAACCTGTTGTGATCTTCCAGGTTGCACATAAGCAATTACCCATGCTGGCACAAAGCCTAGTTGACGTCCGTCAGCTTGTGGACTGGTCATCCACAGTGGCAACACAGTGTTATCTTGTCCAATTTGACTGATGACTTGATCACGCATGTTGATCAAACTGTTGGGATATACTTCGGTGATTGCAGTACTACCATCTTCGCTAACGATTGGGTAAGGCCATGTGACTTCTTTGCTGACACTTTGCCCTTGATCGTTGACCAAGTTATCAATAACTTCACTGTAAATTACTTCATATATGACATTGCCAGCAGCATCTGTGGCCTGAGCACTCTTGATTTCTCCCAATACCAGCTGTTTCCAATAGTGATTGAGATACAGTGCCCGAGCATAATCTTCAGCTAGACTGGCAGTGAGTCCATAGATATGATTGTACACAACATTTTTAGCAATACCAAAGTTAGGATCGTTGGGTCTGAATACAAAATCTAGTGGGAATATAGTTATATCCTGCAGTAACTCATTGACCAATTCTCTGTTATCTTGAGGAGGCATTGCCTGTATGTAGATGTTCTGCAATGGCTCGTTAAATTTACGATTTACTTCAATAGTAAATTCTTTGTTTTGACTCACTAAGAACTGACTCTGTGCCAATTCCATGTTGGCAGTCAACGATGCGCCAAATCCAGGCCCATCATCAGTGACTGTGATCACAGCCTGACCACGATAACCAAACCCTGGAGTCGCAACTGCTACACTGATAATTCTTCCATACTGTATTACAATATCCCCAGCTTCGGCAGTGACGGCCACTGTGCCTTCGGGAGTACTGAAAGTCACTGTGGGGTTGACATACCCAGTTCCACCATTTTGTATTTGAACACTCTGCACTGAATATATGATTTCTTGCACTGAAGGAGCAAAAGCATTTACAGTAAAACGATAGGTAACATCAAATGTCGTGGGCTGCCCGACACCTCGAGTGTTGACATCAAATGTAGTAGAACCATTGTCAATACAGAATGTATTGTAACTGACATTGCCGGCAATTTCACCAGTAGGCAACAACGACAACCCTTGCGGTAATTTGCTATTGCTGCCAGGCAACAATCTATAGTTTAGTGTAGATCCTGAAGGGTTCACTGCTTCAATTTTTAACAAACTGGTGCTACCGTTATTAATATATCCAAGATCACTGGGTGTCAACCATACTATGCGTTTGTCTACTCCGGCAATTATGGTCAGTGTGTAAAAATAATAATCACTGATCACAGTTGGGTCAAAATACTGTGATACTCTAATAGCCAAGGTATAGGTAATCTCGCTTTGTCCCAGCGCGGGTAGATACCCATATAACCAACCTGAGTTGGGATCTAAACTCAATCCTGGCGGTAAACTCCAGTTATCACCGGGCTCGTCGCGGATTGTAATGTTGTATTGTACTCGCTGACCATCAAGGTCAACTCCTGTAAATTGATAGGCAAACCAGTTATCGTGCGTAATTGTACCAATACTTCCCTGTGGATTTGTAAGGAACGGAACTCTATTGTTGCTTTGATCAGCAGTGATGATAGTATCGTCAGCAGTGATATAATCGTTGTCTGCTGTCAGCGCATCACGGCTTTGCACAAAAATTTCAAATGTACGCAAGTCACTGTTGACACCGTCGGTGATTTGCAATGTAAATTGATAGTTTTTGCTTACACTTTTTATTAGATAGTCGTACCCATAGATATCGTCCGGGGTGAGATCATAGCCTGGTGGCTCTTCAATAATAGCCGCAGGAATCAATATTCCGTAGATTTCACCAGTGGCGCTGACACTTAGGCCTGGGGGTAGCTGACCCCCTGCCAATTGTATCAAGATGCTGCCTACTGGATCAATATATGTGAGCTGGATAGGTTCAATGGGACTACCATCATAATAGGCACCAATTAATCCCGCCGGGGTAATCCATTTTGGTAAAACTCGCCCACTCACTGTCATAGTAAATGTACGGTCGGCAATTTTGTCTACAACGGTTACACCATTGACTACAGTTTCAGTGTAGGCACGTATGGCAAACTTTGAAAATAAGTCTTCTCTAAATCCAGTAGTGGCACTGACTGTTGGAACACCTGCAATCTGACCTGTACGAATAACTTGTAGACCTGATGGTAAATTACCCGACAACAATTGATAATAAACTGTGCTGGGCGCGGTGGCCTGTATGGGTATTTGATAAAACACGCCCTGCGCAATAGTGCCAAGATCTCCGGCCTCAGTGACCCATGCCAATGGTGGGGGTGGGGGCGGAGGTGTAATTTGCAACGGGCCATAGAATGTATTACCTATGAAGTACGGGTACGCAGGGGTTCCTTGTGAATCTTCAGTGGCAAAATAAGCATAGGTACCATTGGGATATTCTGGGGTAACGCAGAAACGTCCGTTGTGTTGATCTAGTGTGCCGTCGTTGCTGCCGGAATAAACAAAATCCTCGGTAAAAATGCCCAGGGTCCATGAGCCTTGTAATTGTTGATTGTGCGTGGCATTTATACGTTGATTAATGATAATTTGGTTGCCATTTTTTTGCAGAACTTTGGCTTGACCGCCACTGAATTCAGGGCCAACCAATGTTAGACCGGGCCATGCCACATCAGGATTCAGCAATGTTATGGTGTTGGTCTTGACATAATTGCCCTTGACACGCAACACAGGATCTGGAGGCCGATTGGGTTGCGTACTTGCAACATACCCTGAACGCATTTTTATTGTGAGACTGTTGGCATTGTTGGGGTCTTGGTAACCATACGGTCCGTAAATTGGATACCCATCAGCTGCCCAGCCTATGATTTTACTGTGGCCATCCAGTTGCCGGTAACCATCTAAAAATCCTGGAATAGATGTCCAGGCATCGCCAGCGATAAACGCAGTGTCATGGTAGTGGTATGCGCCAATTTGTGTTGGATAGCCACCATATTGATCTTCGCCAAATATATTGGCAGTGATAGCATTTACGTTCCAAAATGTTCCACGTTGCCCGGCCACTACTTGATCGGCTTCGGGGCCAAACATTACAATACCCACAACACTGAATCCAACCGGGCCTCGAGCAAGGCGCCGTTCTATTCGTGGTGCTTCAAGACGTTGACCCCCACGAAGAGGCCACAATAGATTGATGATCTGCGGTAGTATTGAATTGGAATTTTCGCTGTTGGGGAATGTACCTACAAGAACATCTCCAGGGAGATCTTGACTGCGCAATCGCCAACTCACACCGTCGGCTTGTACAGTGGCTGACACTTGTCCAATGACACCATTCCCAACAATACTGTCAGTTGGTTCGTATGTTACTGTAAGCAACGCTGGCTCAGCCATGATTTACACACGCCCTACTACAACTTCAATTATACCCTTGTCGCCACTAAACGATTCTATTGCCTTGCCAATTACTGCACCAGTCCTTGGTTCTGTTTCGGCGCGAGCATATCCATCAAAGGTAGAAACCATTAGGTCGCCTTTTTGCACTGGTCCTCTCACAGCACAAGGTACTCTACCCAGCAATGCCACTGACACCACATGTTCGCCCTGCAATCCATCGTTCATGCTGAATGCAGGCTCTGTTGATATAACTCCAGCAACTCTTGGATCAGCATCAAGTTTTGATCTAGTAACTTCTTTGTCCCCACCAAACACCACAACTGTTCCCGGCGCATAGTGTGCATCAGCAAGATATCGCTCTGCAACGTCAGCATACAATGCTGTAGTCGCTGTGGCAAACACCCGATTAAAATAATTTGAACTATTACCAATGTTGCCCACGCCGTTGGCATTTTGATTTAAAATATTTCCAAATGTTCCATCAGCAGCAGTTAACGAAGTCACTGCTATAATGTTATTGGCAGTGAGATTGCCGGTGACATTGAGTGCGCTGGTAACGTTACTGCTGATAGAAAGGCCGCCAGTAATTGCAACTCCAGTGGTACTGAATACTACAACATTGCTGGTACCGCCAACACCCACTGTGATATTACCACCAGAACTCACAACAGTGACGTTAGATGTACCAAAATTAATATTGGCCACACTGGTAATAACCCCGGACAAGAATGCACCGTTGCCAAGGATAAAATTGCCGCTGACATTGCCAGTGGCAGTGACGTTGCCTGTGGTGCCCACAGCATTGGTGGCTTTGTCAAACGTAAACCCAGCAGTGGAGTTAGCCACCCCAGAATCATTAAAAATTACTGCAGTGTTGGGTCCTGCTACAGCGAGAGAACCAGTGATATTGCCAATGATGTTGCCCAAGAAATACGGTGCTGTGATATTACCAGTTGAAGTCAGTGTACCAACAAGATTAGATTGTGCCGATGACAGCACCAATACATTGGCTACACCGTTGACACTCACAGCTACATTACTGTTTGCATAAACTCTGACGTTACTATTACCACTTGAAATCAGTGGCGTATCAATACCTGTTAGCAGGCGCCCATTGCCCAGGAAATAACTTCCTGATACGTTGCCTGAGGTTGTGATGTTACCAGAAGCATCTAAAGTAGTGGCACCAGTAATGCTGCCAGTTAAGATTAAATTCCCACCAGTGATATTACCAGTGGCATTGACAGTGATACCATAGAGATTGTTGTTGACAGCGTCAACCATGATAGAGCTGTCATCAGCAACCACAGTGCCTTTGAGATCACCTCTAAATCCAGCAGTGGCAGTCACTGTGGTAAATGTGGGATTCATGTCCACAGCATAGGTAACAGTTCTTGTTGAGTTGTCACCGGTCATGATGATGTTGTTGCTGACAACAAACGTCACTGTGTCATTGGGCGATGTAGCAATAACTGCTGTTCCGTTGGCTTGAATTGTGTTGAAAATGTTTGCAGGTGCAGCAGTGACACCAGTTAACTGTGAGCCGTTGCCAATAAAATATGGTGCTGCTACGTTACCTGAAATGTTGGTATTTGCAGCCACGGTTACTACACCTGAGTTTGCTGAGAATCCAGTTATGCTCAGTAATGTACCGTTGCCGGTGATATTACCTGTGGTTGTGATTGCACCTGAGTTTGCTGAGAATCCAGTTATGCTCAGTAATGTACCGTTGGCAGTGATATTACCTGTGGTGATCAAATTGGCTGCGGCAACGTTGCCAGTGACATTTAATTGTGCATTGGTAATGTTACCAGTTACTAACATGTCACTGGTACGAATGTTGTTGACAATGTTTAGGTTTCCGCCTACTAAGTTACCTGATGCAGTGACTGTCACAGCAGTGACCGCCCCTAAACTCTGAATTGTACCGTTGGCAACTAGTGTGCCGCCCACGGTAATGTTTCCCGCAGCAACAGTTCCAGTGGCTGAACTATTTCCAACAATCTGTAGCCCACTTGAAGTCAATGTTGCTATGTTAGAAACATTGCTCACTGACATTAAAATACTGCCATTTGCCAGGGGAATTGAAATGTTCGAAGTACCGTTGGCAATACCAGTGATACCTCCAATTGAGTAAAGTTCGCTGAAATTGTCGTTGCTTTTAATAAATGCGGTCCGTAATGGATCGCCGGCTCCATCATTGGGAGCTTCACCTACATTGATAATCTGTTGGGCCATGTTTGTAATATCCTCGTGGGTATTTACCTGATTCTGTGTGCTTGGTTTTGTAGTTTTACGACCCATTAGATTGGAATAAATACCCTAAAATCGGAGAATCTAATGGCCTATGTAGTAAAAAACACCCGCGGAGAAACCATCGCAGTAGTGGACTCAGGTACCACTAACTCTACTGCCACAGACGTAACTCTTATAGGTCAAAATGTTGTCGAATACGGGCTACCGCAGAATGAAAACTTTGTTTATATTCTAGAGAATTTTGCCAATACTACCCCTCCTTTGTTTCCAGTGCAAGGACAACTTTGGTTTGATGTCACCAACAATGTTATCAAATATCGTAATCTAGCCAACAGTTGGATCGCCACAGCCAGCGAACCCTATGTGCAAGCGCAGAAGATCAGTCCGGCATTTACAGGTACACCCACAGCACCTACGGCAGCAAATGGCACCAACACTACTCAAATTGCCACTACACAATTTGTTGCCAATTCTATTAGTAACATTAATCTATCAGGGTATGCACAATTAGCAAATGCGACCTTTACAGGCAATGTAGCCGGCCCTACAGCAAATTTAGGTACCAACACCACACAACTGGCCACAACTGCTTTTGTACAAACCACCTTTGCCAATGTTGATTTATCACCATATGCGCCCAAAGCCAATGCAGTACTCACCGGGAATCCAACTGCGCCTACCCTGGCAAATATCTTTGATACTAGTAATAGCATTGCCACAACAGGGTGGGTACAGGCGATGTACAACGAAACAAGCTATTCAAAATATGCCACAAGGATTAGTGCTGACTTGGTGGGTATACCCACAGCACCCACCCCAGCCAATGGCACTAGTACCCAACAGTTGGCAACTACGGCTTTTGTACAGAACACTTTTGCCAATGTTGATTTGTCTCCGTTTGCCCCCAAGGCCAGCCCAGCACTCACTGGAACTCCCACAGCACCTACAGCAGTCGCAGTGACTAGTACCAATCAAATTGCCACCACAAACTTCGTACAGTTACAAAAAACTTCGCCGGTGTTTACTGGAGTACCAACTGCACCCACAGCACCAGCCAACACATCCAACACACAAATTGCTACAACTGCATTTGTAGCAGCAGCCACTGCCGGCTTTGCAGCCGCACAGAGTGTTGACGAATTAGCAGGCAGTATAAAAATGTGGGGGTCATCAACTCCACCCAACAATTGGGCACTGTGTAATGGTCAGGCAGTTAGTAGAACAACTTATGCCACTTTGTTCTCAAGAATTGGAACCACATATGGGTCAGGTGATGGATCAACTACATTCAACCTGCCTAACTTTGTTGATCGTTTCTCAGTGGGAGCAGGCAGCGCCTATGCTGCGGGATCAACAGGTGGATTTGCTGATGCTGCAGTGATAACCCATACCCATCCAGTTTCAACCTCAGTGTCAGTCAATGATAATGGTCACAATCACAACAATGTATTACAAGGTACTAATGATAATGTACAACGTCGTGTCACTGTGAACCGAGCAGTTGGTGCCAGCGGCAGTGATGCAATTGGCAGCAATCTTGGCAGAAATACTGACAATGCTACCACTGGTATATCAGTGAGTGCAACAACTTCAATATCAGCACCAGACGGATCAGTGTCGGGTGTTGGACGTAATTTACCTCCGTATATTTCTGCCTACTGGATTATCAAAATCAGCGATGATGGATCAGGCGGTGGTACGTTGCAGGCTGGTGCTGGCATAGATATCACCACAGCTGGATTGTATTCAACTATTACCAACACTGGTGTCAAGAGTCTTGCTGCAGGATCAGGTATCAGCATCTCAGGCTCATCAGGTAACTTGACAGTCACTAACACTGGTAGCTTGCCAACACTGACAGCCGGCGACGGAATCAGTATCGCCCAGGTTGGAACAGCATTCACTATAACAAATACTCGGGCAGCCATACCTGTGATAGCAGGTACCGGTACCACAGTGACCAACACACCAGGTGGTGCTATTGTCAACGCCAACGTTGCTGCTTTACAAGCTGGCACTGGCATCACAGTCATTAATAACAGTGGAACATGGACAATCAATGCTCCAGGATCAGGATCAGCAAGTCTAGGTGCATCGGGTTGGCAAGAATTCCCCACAGGATTAATTATGCAGTGGGGCGGTCCGGTTACCGTGCCCAAAAGTGGAGGATTTGTTCAGGTAACCTTCCCAAGGGAGTTCCCCAATAACTTTTATAATGGATCTATCACACCTGTGGGTGCAGCAGCGCAGGACATGGGGTTACTCAATCCAACAACAACTGGCATGAGAATTTACACTGGCTCTAGCGATGGTTCAAATCGTCAGGCCTATTGGACAGCATTAGGCGATTAAATTGGAGTATTAAATGGCGTATATTATTAATGATTCACGTGGTCAAGTAGTTGCTATCATCCCTGATGGTACTATTGACGACACCAGCACCAGTTTGCAATTGGTTGGACGTGGTGTAACTGAGTATGGTGTTCCAGAGAATGAAAACTATGTTTTCATCATGGAAAACTTTGCCAAGAGCACTGCACCAATATCACCACTACAAGGTCAACTCTGGTTCAACACTGCCAACAATACAATGATGCTTCGCAGCAACATCAGTACTTGGCAATCATTGGCATCAACTGAGTATGTAGAAGCGCAAAAGATATCTCCTGTTTTTACAGGGATACCACAGGCACCAACTGCCATTGCCAATACTTACTCTACACAAATTGCCACCACTGCTTACGTACAAAATAACAAAGTAGATCCAAATTTCACTGGTATTCCAACTGCCCCTACCGCAGCAACATTAACAAATACTATTCAAATAGCAACAACAGAATTTGTACAAAATAACAAAGTATCCCCGACATTTACAGGTGTCCCAACGGCGCCCACAGCACCACGTGGAACCAACACCACGCAAGTAGCCACTACTGCGTTTGTCACTGACGGTCCATTGTTTATTGGTGCGCCTGAGGCACCTACTGCCCCTGCTGGTACTGCCAATAATCAAATTGCCACCACAGCCTTTATTACCAATAGCGTTCAATTGGCAGGTGCACCAACTGCTCCCACAGCTGCCGTAGGTACTGCCAACACACAAATTGCAACAACAGCCTTTGTTAGTAACAGTCCAGTGTTCACAGGTGTGCCTACTGCACCCACTGCCCCTGCTGGTACTGCCAATAATCAAATTGCCACCACAGCGTTTATCACCAACAGTGTTCAATTGGCCGGCAATCCTACTGCACCCACAGTGAGTGGCACTGACAATTCTGCTACTATTGCCACAACATCATTTGTGCAGCAACAGAAAATAGCTCCCGTTTTCATTGATGGTGACACGCTGAGTGACCCTAATAAAGTTCCAAGGTCAACCACAGCGATTTATCCAGGCACTGTGCTCAATCAGATTGCCACAGTGGGCTATGTAACTCAGGCTCTGGCAGGTCTTGATCTTGCTCCCTACGCCACCAAAGCCAGCCCAATTTTTACAGGTATACCTCAAGCACCCACTGCAGTAACTAGTACTAATTCAACTCAACTTGCTACAACAGCGTTTGTAAAAAATGTTGCCGCTAGCGAATATGGGTTATGGCAAGGTTCAGCAAAATATGTCAGCACTGGAGATCCTAGCCCCAGCACTGGCAACGATGGAGATTTTTGGTTTAAATATCAACCCTAACTATGGCTAATAAAGTAACTCGAGTTTTTCCTTACGTCAACGGACGTCAAATTTTCACAATGCCCGCTGGTTACGCATCCAATGTTGTTTATCATTGCTGGGGAGGTGGTGGCGGAGCAGGTGGTGACAGCGGAAGTCAATTAGGCGGAAATGGGTCGGCTGGCGTCTATACCACTGGCGAAGTTTATCTAAACAAAGATGACCAAATTGAAATCATTGTAGGTGGTGGTGGACAAGAAGGCCGCTCAATAGATTCAAACAAAAAATTATTTTCAATGTATCTCCCTGGACAAGACTCTGATGGTGTTGGGGACACTGGAGCCTGGGGGTATGTCAATGATCCCACCCAAGCGGTATATCCATGGTACGACAATTGGGCATCACCAAGAACGTATAAAAGCTGGAGCTCATTTATGAATCAATGGGCAGTGAGTGATTTGCCCAGCAATCAAACAGGCACTGAAGAATTTAATAATCCAATCTATTTTCCCGAAGCAGGATCATATGACATAAAAATGGCCTGTGACAATGTCATGGAAGTGTGGTTCAGAGATCAATCCATAGCCACAATGACTGGTAATTTTAAGAGCGGCGAAGTGACCAAAACTGTCACAGTGTCAGAACCAGGAATATACGATCTTAGATATCGGTTGACTAATACTGCTGGCAGTAGTGGAAATCCTGCTGGTGCTGCCATTGTTGTCACACGAAATCAGCCCAATTACATGGGCAGCAATGGTCCTAATCCAGTGCGTGGAGTAATATGGTCTACTAGATTTGGCCGCAGTCTTGATCTAAGCAATCGAGTCATGCTATATCATGCGCCGTTGGTGCCATTTTACAGACCACAGCGTGGAGGCTACGACTGGAGCGGATTCCCCGATGGTAAATCAATGGCATTTATTAATTCCGCCAGTAGCTGGACCGAGGATGAACTAGCAAAATTAAATTTAAATTTTGGCAACGTAATACAAATCAGTTATCCTGTGACAGTCAAAGGGTGGGGACGAGTTGATCAATATATCAGCACCGGGTACTATACATTCAAACGCGGGCAAACTTGGCAACTGGCTCAATATGCTTGGTCAGGCAATCAACGAGGTACCTGGGAAACTGGTTCAGTGTATCCCAACGGTGTTGGTACAGCCAATGACTTAAACATTGCCGGTGCAATTAATCACGGATCAGGCACACCATCGTGCTGGAATGAAAAACAATTTACCAATGACGACGCCGGTGGTAGAAAGGAATATCCTGAATCTTCACCATTTTGTAATTGGGAATTGCCAGTTCCCGGCAGTGACGAAATATTCATTGTGGGATTTGATGATGGTCAGTATTTTACCAGCAAGAGTCAACGTGGCAGCAGTAACTTAAATTGGCAAGTTAATTCAAAGTTTTCACAGACTTACGCCGGCGGTGCAGGCGGCAATAGCGCAACCAATGTTGGGGGCAAAGGACTCAACTATTATGGTGGATATGGCGGTCAGATTGGCGATGGCAAAATCGCTGGTGGCGGTGGAGGTGGCGGTGGCGCATCTTTAATTTTACAAGCAGGCTCTAGAGGTTCAGTTGCATTGACAATTGCTGCCGGCGGCGCTGGTGGTGGTGGCGCGGGTCCAAATCAGTTTGGTGACAGCGGAAGGA
>Ga0247723_1000758_pt1 | contig 20737 bp, 23 predicted proteins | sample MSEWelMarce5H_FC_FD_189079 | JGI IMG/M metagenome (GOLD analysis project Ga0247723, IMG submission 189079) | Subsurface sediment microbial communities from gas well in West Virginia, United States - MSEEL Well Study Marcellus 5H_FC | ecosystem: Environmental > Terrestrial > Deep subsurface >... | reverse complement strand
GTAGATGAAGGTGTGAACATGCGCGAAAGAATGAAGGCAGGAAAAGAACTGACTGCATTTATTTTCCGCAATACAAAGATCGAAAAAGTTTACGGAGTGACTGCAAACAAAAAATTTATTACCATGGGTAAATACGCAGGATGGAAGCCAGGTCAAGAGGGTGTACTTTCCAAATCGTATCATACCAATGATGGAAAATTAATTGATCAATTTATTGTAAGCGTGAATAAATCGGAATTCATGAAATGAAACTATCACTACATGACCGAATGACAAGATACAATTGGTATCACAAAGCAATCACTCAATTTACATTGATGGAGTGGTTAGTTTTATTTTTTCTTTCTGGTTATGTAGCATATGAAATCCTATCGGCAATATTATTTTGAACACGCGATGAAACAAATCCGCGTTGCATTGACAATGCTTTGGCATGGTGCTATAATGAATAAAGGTCATCATAGCAAGTGGAGGCAGAAATGATGTGGGCGGCAATCAATTTATTTTTCTCATGGTGGGCATGGCAGACTGCAACCGGCGCGTTTGAAAACAAGCACAATGGACTAGGCTGGATAATGATATTTGTAAGTGCAATAAACTTTGCCTCTGCATTGGTAAGCATGGGACTATAATGGAAGACCTTGTTTATAGACTACGCAAACGTGCAGAGATTCGCAGGCAAATACCTTCACGCAAATCTGTGCAAGAAGGTGCACCTGATCGTATTGCAGATTTGTTAGAAGAAGCCGCAAGTGAAATTGAACGGCTTCGTTTGCTTTATGCCGCAGATATGATGAGCGATAAAGGTTATAAAGAAGGCACGTTTGAAGAGTATGAAAAGTTTAATCGCAAAAGGAATATGTAATGTTTGGTGCGAAAAAAGAAGTTAAAGAAATTAAAAAAATTGAACTTCCAAAATACCCTAGAGAAGACTATAGGGTAGGAATAACTTTCGATGGCCAAACCACACTTACATTTTTAAATGAAAATGGAATGTCAATGACTCTGTATATGAACCGAGAATCTTGCGATTTACTAATTCGTATGTTACAATCTACATATGATTTAGAGGAAACCAAATGAATATCTTTTACCTAGACCGTGAACCAAAAACTTGTGCAGAAATGCATTGCGACAAACACGTTGTCAAGATGATTATTGAGTATGCACAATTGTTGTCAACCGCACATCGTTTGCTAGATGGCACTCAAGATATTGAAAAGCGATATGTGCATGGTTCGTTACCTGCGCGTTACCGCCATATCAAAGTATGGAAACACCCAAGCGAATACATGGACAAAGGTCTGATGCGGGCGTCACATATTAATCACCCATCAAACATATGGGTTCGCGAAAGCAAAGAAAATTATCAATGGCTATGCCAAATGTGGCTATGGCTTATGAAAGAATATACACATCGTTATGGCAAACATCATGCATGTGAAAATCGTGTAGAGTATCTAATGGATGCACCTAAAAACATTCCATCGAAAGCGTTTACTGATCCAACACCTGCCATGCCAGAATACTGCAAAGTGAAAAATGATTCGCTTTCTTCTTATCACAAATACTATATACAAGAGAAGGTTCGCTTTGCTAAGTGGACAGCAAGACAAATGCCCGCTTGGTATAAGCAAGGAGTTACAAATGCCGACATACAACTTCCAGCATAAAGAGACTGGTGAGATTATAGAAAAGATGATGAAAATTAGTGATAGGGAAGAGTTCCTAAAAGAACATCCCGAATATGAGAGCGTGATTTTAGCCGCACCAAGTTTAGGTGATCCAGTACGTTTAGGGCTCCGTAAACCTGATGCAGGATTTAGAGAGGTTCTGCAAAAGGCAAAAGCGGCTCACCCTAGAGGTAACATCAATACATTCTGAAAAGGTGCGCCGATCAATTATTACAAGGGTATCACATGGCGCGAAAAAGTGTTGCAAACACCGAACCAGAGTTTAATATTAAAAATCTCAAAACAACTAACAACTCACTCAAAGTAAGATTAGATGATCTAAAAACATTTCAGCCTTTAACAGACAACCAAAAAGCATTTTTCGATGCATACAAGCGAGGGGACTATTTTATAGCATTACATGGTGTCGCAGGTACCGGTAAAACTTTCTGCGCTTTGTACAAAGCATTAGAAGAGGTACTTGATAAATCAAACCCATTCAAAAAAATTATTATCGTTCGTTCGGCAGTACCTTCAAGAGAAGTAGGACACTTGCCAGGCGACTTGGATGAGAAGACTGAAATTTATCGTCAGCCATATCGTCAAATTTGCGAAACTCTTTTTGGAAGAAAAGATGCATACGATAGATTAGAAGAGCAAGGTTTTGTAGAATTTATTTCCACATCGTTCATTCGTGGCATGAGTTTTGATGATGCTATTATTCTAGTTGACGAAATGCAAAATTTAACTTATGAAGAAATTGATACGGTTATGACGCGAGTTGGTTATCGTTCCAAAATTATTTGGTGTGGTGATTATCGCCAGACAGACTTAAACAAGAAACGCAATGACATGAGCGGCATTCTAAAATTCTTTGACATTGCACATCATATGGCATCATTCACAAGAATTGAATTTACTGTAAATGATATTGTTCGTTCCTCTCTAGTAAAAGACTACATATTAGCGAAGATTAAATATGAAGACAATAATGAAAAGTGAAATAAAATGTTTACCCATGAACTTGTTGAGTTAACGCCACTATCAACCACAACGATAGACGGCAAGCGACATTATCAAACACCTGATGGACATGTATATCCTTCAGTTACTACAATCACATCCCTACACGGCAAAGAAGGAATTCTTGAGTGGCGCAAACGTGTAGGCGAAGCAGAAGCAAATAAAATCTCAAACAAAGCCGCAACTCGCGGCACCAGAGTACACAAACTTTGCGAAGACTATCTCAATAACGAACTATCTTTTGAAGGTGCGATGCCTAACAGTATCGCATTGTTCAAACAAATGCAACCATTTCTCGACAAGTACATTGGTAAGGTGTATGGTATTGAGTGTCCATTGTATTCTCATCACCTGCGCGTAGCAGGTAAGAGTGATTGTATCGCACAGTTTGATGGTAAGAACGCAGTTGTGGATTTTAAAACAGCAAACAAACCAAAACAAGAACATTGGATTCAAAACTACTTTATGCAATGCGCGGCTTATGCTGTAGCATTTGAAGAGAGAACTAAAATATCGATTCCTCGCATTGCGATTGTAGTTGCAGTTGAAGGTGATAGCCCGCAACTTTTTGTAAAGAAGCGTGACGATTATATTGATATGTTTATTTCTTATAGGAAACAATACGATGAACAATTACTACTTGGATGAAAAACAAAAAGAGATTATGAGCATTGCACAGGAAGAGTGTGCAGAAGTTGTTCAAGCAATTAGTAAAATCTTTAGATTCGGGTTAGATGAATCATTCGAAGGTAAGACTAATCGCGAAAGATTGACAAGTGAACTAGGTGATCTTCAATGTATGATTACGCTACTTAAACAATATGAAGTAGTAGATGAACTCAAAGTAGAACAAGCCGAACTTGCAAAAAGAACTCGCCTTAGCAAATGGTCTAATATTTTTACTGAGGTGCAGTAATGATCGTTCTCTACGGACATGGCTATGTTGCAGATTACATAGCCAAAGAAATGCACAAGCAATCATTTAAATTTGTTCGTTTGACCCACAATGCTTTGCTTCCTAAAGATGCAAAGTTTATTGTCAATGCCGCAGGATTCACAGGCAACCCTAATGTAGATGCTTGCGAAGTTTTGCGTGATGAGTGCGTAGATGGAAACATTCGATGGCCACTTAAACTTGAAAGAATCGCCAGCCAAATTTCTGATCTTCCAATTCTACATATTACCAGTGGTTGTGTGTATACTGGCTACGATAAAGAATGGACAGAAAATGATCCACCAAACTTCACATTCAACAATGCTTCATTCTATAGCGCATGTAAAGCATTAGCACAAGAACTATTGATGCCATATTTGAACAAGTCATATTTGTTCCGAATTCGTATGCCATTTGGTCCACACATTCACCATAAGAATCTATTGACAAAGTATGAACAATACGCTAAACTTGTAGACTATGAAAATAGTGTAACACAGGTTGAAGACTTAGCAAAATGTGTTTGCCATTTTATTAAAACAAAACCTTCTTATGGAATTTATAATGTTTGTAATCCTGGCAGTACTAGCACGAAAAAAATTGTTGCAGAAATGGGTCTTGAAAAAGAATGGATGACACATGAAGAATTTGCAAAAGCAGTAATTGCACCAAGAAGTAATTGTGTGCTAAATACTAAAAAATTAGAAAGTGTGTATGCAATGCGACCAGCAGATCAAGCAATACGCGAGACTGTACGCACTTACATATCACATGGTTTGCATATGACTGTATGAAGCAAAGAGAAAAGTGTTCTGGACGGCGGTTCGACTCCGCCCATCTCCACCAGAAAACTCTTTGAGTAACTACACTGGAACAACTGAAATACTTGCGAATTCTAGAAAGAGCAAGGACCAGCCAGGAAGAGTAGGGTTACCGTGGATTCAAGCGCCACAGAGAGTTTCCTAATGGGGATGCATTGGTTTCGACAGGGCAAAGAGTAACAGAGTAGACAGTCCGGTAGGCGATGACCGTAAATCAAGCAAATAAAGTAAACGCAAACGATGAAAAGTTCGCATTGGCAGCCTAAACGCTGACTAGGGTTTCGGTAGGTTTCCTCGTAACAGAATAACCTACCATTTAAAGGATACATTATGCGCGAATATACTTACGAAGACTTTGATAGATGCATCATTAAATTACTTGAAACATCATGGCGTGATCCAGATGATTTACAAATTGGTGAAAACATCTCAGATATACCGGAAGTCAAAATTATCTTTGACGGCTACGGTGACCTTGAAACCGAAGATGAATACATCGAAGGCGGTAACAAGGACATGGAATCCTATGCAATCTTTATCCACAAAGATTCTCTGACAGAAGGATTCGAATTTCCAGAACACGACTTAACACCTTGGGCGTTGATTCATCGCCCTAAAGAAGAGGTGTGCGTATATGCTTGGTATGATGTAAAAGAAAACTATTGGGAAATTCTGCCTCTTGAAGACAGAGTTTATGACACAACTATGAAAGAGGATGACGTTATGGAAATTCTTTTTGCATTAGAGGAGAAATATTACGGTGAGTAAAGAAACAGGCAAATCAACTCTACGAAGATTCCACGACATTCGTTTTTCTTCACGATACTTTGTTGGCGATGGTATTGACATTGGCGCTGGCGATGATCCACTTTCAGACTATTCTGAATTCTTTCCGCTAATCAAATCGTTGCGTCCTTGGGACATGCCCGATGGTGATGCACAATATATGCATGGTGTAAAAGATGATACATATGACTTTGTTCATTCAAGCCATTGCTTGGAACATGTGCGCGATCCACAAGTCACACTTGGCAATTGGATTCGTATCTGCAAACCAGGCGGCTATCTTGTTCTTGTTATACCAGACGAAGATTTATACGAACAAGGTGTTTTCCCATCCACATTCAATGGCGCACATCTATGGACATATACCATTAAGAAGAATGCATCATGGTGTGACAGGTCGGTAAATGTGTTCGATTTATTGTCGAATTTTGTTGACAAAGTACAAGTAAATAAAGTAGAATTACTAGATGCAACATTTAGATATAACAAACCTAGGTTCGATCAAACTGATAAATCATTCGGTGATTGTGCCATTGAAATAATTCTCAAGAAACTATGACAATTGCTTTACAATGTTCATATGACATAGGCTATGCAAGTCTTGGTGATTTGACATGGTACCAAAACAAATACAAGTACTGTAAAAAGCATGGCTACACACCGCGGGAGTTTGTGTATAAAGATGCGCCAGTAGCACACGGCTTTATGAAAATGTTTAACTTGCGTGAATTACTACAAGAAAAACATGAATGGGTGTGGGCAACTGGTTGTGATTCAATGATCACTAATATGACTGTTAAGTTAGAAGATATTGTAGATAACAATTATCATCTTATCATTGCTACAGATCAAAATGGATTAAACGCAGATAGTTTTTTGATTCGTAATTCTGAAGAAGGTCGATACTACATTGATTACATTATAAGTGGCATTGATACATATCGTAGTCATCCTTGGGTAGAACAACAAGCAATGATTGATTGCTTTGATAAATTTAAAGACATTATAAAGGTTGTACCTCAACGAACATTTAATTCATATAACTACGATTTTTATCCGCATTGCCCAAAGCCAAACCTAGATAAACTGGGAACCGATGGCAATTGGCAGGTTGGAGATTTTCTTATTCATTGGCCTGGACAAACACTAGAACGAAGAATCAACCACTTTAACAGATATTCGCAAAGCATAATTTATGATTGATAAAGAAAAAATTCTGACAGATATTGCACACTACATTTGGCAACAGAAAGAACAGAAGACTTGGACTCCAGGAAAAGACTTTGTAAACTATGCAGGTCCATTCTTTGATGAGCATGAAATTATCGTAGCAGTTCGCACACTACTAGATGGTTGGCTTGTCATGGGTGATGACTGTGCAAGATTCGAACGAAAGTTTCCTCGCGAGTTTGGTAAAGAGTATGGCATTCTGACAAACTCAGGTTCTAGTTCTAATCTATTGATGATGGCTTCGCTTACATCAAAGCGTGGACATAATCTGCCTAAAGGCACAAAGGTTCTAGTTCCTATCGCAGGTTTTCCTACGACACTCAATCCAACACTACAAGTAGGATTCGAACCAGTCTTTGTTGACATTGAAATTGATACATTGAATCTAGACTTAGATCATGTCGTTGAAATTTTAGATGCCGATCCAGATATTCGTGTAATCACATTCGCGCATGTACTAGGCAATCCACCAAACATGGATTGTCTCATGGACATTGTGAAACATTACAATCTAATTCTATTAGAAGATTGCTGTGATGCACTCGGATCAACTTACGATGGTAAGCCGCTTGGTTCATTTGGTGAAATGGCATCATGTTCATTCTACCCCGCACATCACATGACAATGGGTGAGGGTGGCTTTGTCGCATGTAATACTAACGAACAAGAAGTTATTCTTCGTTCATTCAGAGAATGGGGACGCGGTTGCTATTGCGTAGGACCGAAAGCAAACAAACTCAAGTGTGGCACTTGTAAAGAACGATTCAAAGAATGGATACCTGAACTGCCAGGAGAAATTTTTGATCACAAGTATGTCTATGATGAAATTGGTTACAATCTTAAACCTATCGAACTGCAAGGTTCAATGGGCCTGATTCAGTTAGACAAACTAGAACAGATTCACGAATTGCGTAGACGCAATTATAAACTGCTTTTCGATATTTATTCTAAGTACGAAGAGTTTTTTCATCTACCAAGAGCAACAGCAAAGTCAAACCCATCATGGTTTGCATTTCCTTTAACGATTCGCAAAAATGCGCCATTCGGCCGAAGTGAAATTGTTGACTATCTTGAAGATAATTTAATTCAAACACGCCCATACTTTGCTGGTAATATCATGCTTCAGCCCGCATACAGTCATCTCATGAATCCTGCGGATGCTAGAGATTACTTTCCAGTTGCGACTTATGCAATGACGCATACATATTTTCATGGGACTAGTCCGGTGATCACACCGCAACAAATTCTATACATTGGTGAAGTGGTAGACAGATTTATTAAGGAGAAATTATGACAGGTGCAGAGTATGTCGCTAAATTTTTAAAAGCGATTGGTGTGCAAAATGTGTACCTTGTACAAGGTGGTGCATGTGCATTTATGGTTGACGCAGTTGACAGAGAAGATGGTATTGGTTATGTTTGTTTTCAACATGAGCAAGCCGCGGCAATGGCGGCTGATGCAATTTGGAGAACGAATCGCAAACTTGGTGCTACATTCTCTACCAGCGGTCCAGGTGCAAGCAATCTAATTACTGGTATTGCATGTGGATACTATGATAGTGTTCCTAGCATTCACATTACAGGGCAAGTGAATGGTAAAGAAGTAGCACAATACAATGGTGCGAAAGTACGACAAGCAGGCTTTCAGCAAATGGATATTGTAACCATGGTCAAGCCAGTTTGTAACTATGCAGAGCATGTAAAAGATATCCACACTCTCAAACGCATTCTAAAGAATGCCGCAGATGCAATGTTTAGCGGCCGCATGGGTCCAGTTGTTGTTGACATTCCTATGGATGTGCAAACAGAGGAACTAGATGACGATGAACTGTTATTGCCAGCATCAATCAGTCCTATCATTGAAACGCAAAAAATTAATGATGCCGCATCAAAGATTACAGAGTTTCTTCAAGGTGCAGAACGCCCATTAGTTGTGTTCGGTGCTGGCGCTGAACTCGCTGGCGTAGAAAAGAATCTTGAAGAGTGGTTACGCACCACAGACATTCCATTTGTTGCGTCTTGGTCCGCACTCAATTCATTCAGCCATGATATGCAAAACTATTGTGGACATTTTGGCGTTTATGGTAATCGTGGTGGTAACTACGTTATTCAAAATGCAGATCGTATTCTTGTTCTAGGCTCTAGACTTGATAATCGTCAGCGTTCAGGCAATCCAAATACATTCGCACCACAAGCAAAGTTTCTTGTGCTTGATATTGACGAAGAAGAATTGAAGAAGTATCCATCGCCACAGTATGAAGGTGTGGTTCTTGATTTTTCTTTCTTGCCTAATGTTATAGATCAAGTGACTACATCACCAGTTAAAACAGAGTGGCGCGATTATACACAAGAAATGCGTAACAAGTTTTTGAATGTAGACATTAGCGTTGGCGCACAGGAAGTTGGTAGTCTGAACCCATACAGTTTCTTGCAACGATTGAATCAAATTGCATCAGACAAAGCAATCTTTGTAACCGATGCTGGCGCAAATCACGCATGGACTTATCAGATTTTTAATCGCAAAGGCGAACAAAAACTCATCACTAGTTCTGGTCACTACTCAATGGGCTATTCATTGCCTGCCGCAATTGGTGCGCGAATGATGAATATGGATAAAGATGTTTATTCTATCAACGGTGATGGCGGCTTTCAAATGAATCTGCAAGAGTTGCAGACATTGATTGAATACGACTTAGATGTAAAAGTGATTGTGTTTAACAATCATGGCTTAGGTATGATTCGTCAATTCCAAGACACATACATGAAAGGCAATCACGCCGCTACAGGTAATGGACGCGGACCAGGTCGACCAAACTTTGAGAAGATTGCTTTTGCTTATGGCATGAATTATATTCGCGTGACAGATGTAAATCATCTAACACCATTTCATTTAGTGACAGGTAAAATTCTCATTGAAGTGATAGTAAGCGATAAAGTTTTGATTGAACCAAAACTTGAAGCAGGCAGACCAATCAACGATCAGTTTCCATATGTCACGAATGAAGACTATGCAAACAACAATCGTTATGTAGAATATAAGAGATGAAAGTCTTAGTCACAGGTGCATCAGGATTCATTGGAAGTTATCTCGCAAAGCAACTATCATATTATGATGTTCATGCGCCAACTTCCAAAGAATTGGATTTGACTGATAGGCAAGCAGTTGTAGAATACTGCTTCAGCCATAAATTCGATACGATTGTACATTGTGCGGCAACAGGCAGAGATACACCAAGAAAGATTGACAATCAGATTTTATCTGACAATCTTTCTATGTTTGTGAATCTAGCGCAATGCAGAGAATCATTCGGTAGACTTATAAACTTTTCATCTGGCGCAGACTTTTGCATTGACTTGTCTCTTGATTGTGTTTCAGAGAATGAACTTGAACAATATGTGCCAGTACATAGTTATGGACTAAGCAAAAACATTATCGCAAGACTTGCAAAAAATATTGATAAGTGTTATAATGTTAGATTGTTCTCTGTAATTGATAAATCAGAATCAGAGAATCGTTTGTTGAAGCGTTTTATTTCTCATGTAAAAGAAGGCAAGCAATTCACTCTAAAAGATGATCGGTATGTTGACTTTTTTTCTTTGGCAGATACTTTTAAAGTAATTGAATCTTACATTGAAGATGAGCCTTACAATACCGATATGAATCTTGTTTACTTGAAAAAGTATAAAGTTTCTGATATACTAGACATGTATTGTAAAATTCATGGGATTGACACCGATTCATATGTAGTAGAAAGTCAATCTTTGATTAACTACATTGGCAATGGTGAATTGTTACGCAAAGAGAAATTGCGATTGGACGGAATAATAAAAACATTGGAAGATTACTCATGACAAAAGTTGTTTACGTTACAGGCTGTTGTGGCTTCATTGGTTACTATGTTGCAAAGCGTTGCCTTGAAGAAGGTTACTATGTAATCGGTGTTGATAAGATGACATATGCCGCAGATGAAAATTTGATTGATAAACTATTTGAAATATCGCCAGATCATTTTAGATTTTTTCAGTCAGACATTAATGATCTAGACCGTCTAGCAGATTGCGATTATGTAATCAACTGCGCGGCAGAATCTCATGTTGACAATAGCATTATGTCCTCAGAAGTTTTCTTGCGTTCTAATATCAATGGCGTTCATAAACTACTGCAATTGATTAAGCAGAAGAGTTTATACAATATGCCAACACTATTGCACTTCAGTACAGATGAAGTTTATGGTGACATTGAACAGGGCGCACACATTGAAACAGACTTGTTGAAGCCTAGCAACCCATACTCAGCATCTAAAGCCGCGGCTGATATGTTGATCCTCGCGTGGGCGCGAACATTCAAAGTGCCTTATGTCATTGTACGCCCAACAAACAATTATGGCATTGGTCAATACGCAGAAAAACTCATACCTAAAAGTTGCAAGCATCTAATGCTAGGCAAAAAGATTGATGTACATGATCGTGGTATGCCTTGGCGCACTTGGCTACATGCATCAGACACCGCAGAAGCAGTTTTGACAATCATCAAGTCTAATGTGCAGAATGAAATTTACAACATCAATGGAAATTGTGAGTATCAAAACATCGAAGTGATTAAGAAAATCATTCTTTGGATGAATTCTGATTCTGACTATGAAAAATATCTTACCTATTACACACGACCTGGACATGATGTGCGTTATGCACTAGACGATACAAAACTCAAAGCACTCGGATGGCAACCGAAAGCAGTATTTGACGATGAGTTGAAGAAAATCGTTGAGCATTCGAAGAATAACTTCATATGGTAAACACATTTTTACATTCGGGCAAACTAGGTGACATTATTTGGTCATTACCCGCCATCAAACATCTTGGTGGCGGCATTCTTTATCTTAGAACTGGTGTAGTTGATTCGGGTCCAAATGAAGTGATGTTGACAAATGAGGGCGCAGAGAGTATAATACCTCTATTGAAGACTCAGGAGTACATTCATGATGTAAAAATTTACAATGGTGAAGAAATAAAGCACAATTTAGACTTGTTTCGCAGATTTATCTTTAATGTACCAGAAATTACTATTGCCGAAAGCGTGTTTTTAGGGCTTGGCATTAGGGGTAATCATGAGGAAAAACTTGATGAACCATGGATTACGGTAGATAAAGACGCTAGGGTGCTAAATAAAATAGTTATCTCACGGACCGGAAGGTACCAAGCAGGTAATGATCAGATGAATCCTTTTTATCTGAGACTAAAAGAACGCAATCTTTCTAAGCATGGAATATTTGTAGGTTCTTTAAACGAGTATGAGAAATTTGAAGAAGTATATCGTACTGGTATAGAATACTATCCCACCCCTACGATACTTGATTTGGCTAGAGCAATATCCGCATGTAAGTTTTATGTCGGAAATGAAAACTTAGCCAATGCATTAAATGAAAGCATGAAAAAAACTTCTTTTCTAGAAAATAACAAAAGTTCATTAGGGCAATTCTTTTGCTACTTTAATAGACCGGATTTGTTTCTCATATAGTTGTGTTAACTAAAACAGAAGGAGGAGATATGAAAACCTTAACCAATAAGGTCCAAGTATTGTTTCTCATATGTTTGACGATGATGACAATGTGGCATTACAATAAAATAAGTCAAACAACAACGCCTAATTTGAATTTGCAAATTTCGCAATTTACAAAAGAGGCTAGAAGAGAGATTTATTGCCTAGCAGAAAACATCTACTTTGAAGCAGGGCATGAGCCAACCCTTGGCAAATACGCAGTAGCGTTTGTTACACAAAACAGAGTTGACAAAGGTTTTGCCGATTCTATTTGTGGTGTGGTAAAACAAAAGACCTATCATTCATCAGGTAAGGTTGTGTGTCAATTTTCTTGGTGGTGTGAAGATAAACCCAAATTCATTTCAACCAATAATCTCTTGACAAATGGTGCTAATCCAGTGTATAATGAAGCATTGAAACTAGCAATTTATTTTTACACAAATCATGACAATCTAAAGGACCCAACAAACGGTGCGTTATTCTATCATGCAGACTATGTTAACCCGAATTGGTCTTTCGCTAAGAAAGAAATTACCATCGGTAGACATATTTTCTACAACTACAAAAGGAATCCGAATGAAAGACTCTAATACCTCAAACAACGGACTATACATTGCGCTATGCGTTATGGTAGCCACCGCGTGTGCAACATTGTTCTTTATGTTTCTTACAGAAAAGGAACTTATGTCAAAAAATATTGAACGTGCTATTGAAAAAGGTATTGATCCTATTGCAGTACGTTGTTCTTATGCTGATGCAAGTGACAGAGTTTGTCTAGCGTATTCAATTACGCACGGAACTGTCGATGCACCAGGAGCCCGTAACATTCCGACTCAAATTAAAAAATGAATGGTAAATTAAATATATTGACGCCAAAAGAATTTGAGAATTACATCAAAGAGATTATGAAGGCTAAAGCGCCTATCACTATGATTGATGCGGTTCTCTTATTCTGTGAACAGAACAATTTGGAAGTTGAGACTGCGGCTTCACTCATCTCTAGCAAAATGAAAAATGTTATGGAGAGTGAAGCCATCAAAGGTAAAATGATTGCCTCTAAACATGCGAAGTTACCGATGCTATGAAAATGGATGCCTTTGACGCATACAAGATTTATACCGCATTGAAGAATCATTTCGTACTTGACAACTACGATTACTTCAAGTATAATAAGAAGATCAAGGTAAGCCATGACGCTTTCTTGAATCGAAGAGATAAAATATTTTTTGCAAAACTGGGCAACCGTAAAGACGCTTACCTAGAAGACTTTTTGGTATCTAATTTTCTGTACGACACAAAGACATGGGTAGGAGAACTACTCTCTGATCAAGCAGAAGAAAGATACAAAGATTGGAAACGAAAGCAAGAATCTATAACATATCATTTTAAGAATGAGATAGAATTTCTTGCGGAGTATAAACAGAATGACTTTAATCAATTATTTGAAAGTGTAAACGGAGACCATCCAAAGATTATAAAAATGTACATGAGAAAAGAGATTAGCATCGAAACTCTCGCAGTACTCAATATGATTTTAAAGTTTATACCTAGAACTGATAAAGTAATTCATGATCCGATCTACAAAGAGGTAAGTAAATTATGCAAAAAGTACCAGCCCTTCTTAAAGTGCGACTTACACAAAATGAAAAAGGCATTGAAGGAAGTGGTAATGCAGGGGTAAAGGTGCGGAAAAAATCACAAATTTGTGTTCTTCTTCAGCCTAAAAAGAATCTTGAGCAACTATATACTACTGTAGTTGAGCATGATATAAGTGGACAAGCAAATAATACAATCAATACATTTTAATACAAAGGAAATACGATGGCAAATACATTCGCAGAACTCCGTAAATCTCGCACAAAAGATTTGGAGAAGTTGACTGAACAAGTCAATAAACTAAACGATAAGTCTAGTGAAAAGAAATCCTACGAGGACACTCGATTCTGGAAACCAACAGTAGATAAAGCAGGTAATGGCATGGCAGTCATTCGCTTTCTACCCGCGGCTGAAGGTGAAGACATGCCTTGGGTTCAATTGTTCTCCCACTCATTTCAAGGGCCTACAGGCCAGTGGTACATTGAAAACTCACTAACAACCCTCAATAAAAAAGACCCTGTTTCTGAATACAACACTATGTTGTGGAACTCTGGTGTTGAATCAGATAAAGAAACTGCGCGTAAACAAAAACGTAAACTCCAATACATCGCTAACGTGTACATTGTCAAGGACCCATCTAATCCTGACAATGATGGTAAGGTCTTCTTGTTTAAATTTGGTAAGAAAATTTTCGACAAGTTGAATGATTTGATGAATCCTGAGTTTGAAGATGAAACACCTGTTAACCCATTTGATCTATGGGAAGGTGCTAACTTCAAGTTGAAGATTCGCAAAGTAGAAGGCTATCAAAATTATGATAAGTCTGAGTTTGATTCACCTACGGCTCTCTCTGAAGATGATGATGAACTTGAAAGAATTTGGAAAGCACAAAACAAACTTTCTGAATTCATTACTGAGGGCAACTTCAAATCTTATGACGAATTGAAAGCAAGACTAAACAAGGTCTTGAATCTAGAAGATGATGTGACTGATGAAAAACCTTCTGCGCCTGTAACCAAGAAGGCTGAGAAGCCTGCTGAAGTTAAGAAGGCAAAAACTGTAGAAGATAGCCCACCTTGGAATGACGAAGATGGTGATCTGAGTTATTTCGAAAAGTTGGCTGAAGACTGATTCATTATTTTTCTCCGATGTGCAGTTTTAGCCCCTCGCAAGAGGGGCTTTTTTTATCTCATCGCGAGAGTGTATGCTCTTAATGATGATCGTTCAGTATTGCGTAGAATTGGGTGGAAGTCTCTTACCTTGTCATCTTTCATAACGAATGTTGTAATTGGTGACGATACTTGACGTACTGAGTTATCAACAACTGTATTTACATTTGTTCCGGCTTCAAATGATTTAATCAATGCGTTACCTTGTTCTCTTAGGAATTGTTGAGAACCAGCACCCAATACTTCAGTAGGAATGATACCGCCAGCAGGTGTATTAGACAATGTAGTTGAAATGTAATCTAGGCTACTTGACACACCACTTACTGTATTTGCAAATTCACCACCAAACGCGCCAGCACCAATTGATCCTGCGGCTTGCATCCATGAACCCGTAAGCACAGAACCTTCCGCTATCAATTCTTCATTAGTCTTTTTCTTCTTTTGTTGCTTATTCAATTCAACAAATTGCTGTGCGCCTTCAAAGAACAAAGGACCTGCTTGAATCAACTTGGCATAAATTGCTCTTGATTCGTCTGTTGCCAAACCAGTAGATGCAACAAAGTTATCCACAAACTCGCGATATGCAATTCTACTTTCTTCAACTGTTCCTTTGAATTCAGGAATATCAAAGCCTTCCAAACCTGGAATATTAATCTTAGTTTTAACTTCCTGTTCAATGGCTTCAAATTCTTTCTTCTTCTGATTCAAACTGTATGTCAATTGTTCTTCTTGTGTATAGAAGAGTTTGTAGTAATCACCAACAAACTTATTGAAATTGTCTTGCTGTTCTTGAAGGTCTTTACCCCCGAACATTGTCATAAGATCATACTTTAAATCGGCAAGTGCAAGTCCTGTTGTGCCACCAATTGTTTTAGCAAGATCGTCTGCGGTATATTTCAACATCTCAAACGCATTATTCATGAAGACTGTAGATTCTACAAGTCTACTGAAAGTAGTTGTTATGCTTTCTAATGCATCACCAACTTTGATTTGATAATTTACAATGTCTGCATACGCAGTTTTAATCATCTCATCGCTGAAACCAAGAATGCTTTCTTGTAGTCTCTTTGCTTGATCTGCTTGGGATAGACCCATCAGATTTATTTCAATTGCTTTTGTAAACCCAGTAATTGCTTCAGGATCAATACCTAGAATATTTGCGCCCTGACGAACACCAGAGAATACCTGATTGACAGCACCTTGCATGTACTTGACAAGTTCTGGATCGGCCGCCCTCTCATTTCGTCCAGACTTGTCGCTTCTGAATTTACCGCCTTTTTGTTGCCAAGTGTCATACTCACGAAGATTGGTTCCACTACCTTCAGCGAGTGTTCCTGTAATACCTGCTTGGGTAGTTTTCTTTGGACCCATACCAAAGAGTGAATCAACAACACCACCTAGCACACCACCAATGAGTGCGCCTATTGGGCCACCTACGAAGCCACCAATCGTTGCACCAATTGACGATGATCCAATACCTTTAATTAATTGCTTATCTCCCGCAATTGCATTACCAAGAAATGTGCCTGCCATACCACCAACAATGTTTAAACCTATGCCTTGCGCCATGCTTCCAGCAGTATTTGTTGCGCCCATACCCCATTCTTGTGCGGCTAACATTCTAGATTGTTGAGATAAGAAACCTGTACCGTATGTTGCGCCTGATACTGTTCCTAAGTAACTTCCCGCACTTCCTAAAACATTCCCTAAAGCAGAACCTGGCAACAACGCATTATAAATTTGATATGCGGCAAGTGCGGTATTCAATATACCACCAGGTGATTTTACATCAGCATTCTTTAATGAATACAACGAGAATAAGGTACCGCCAAAACCAGGTCCGCCTGCGCCACCTTTAAGAATATCTCCAGCACCCTCAAGACCTTTGCCTGCTATCAAGTTTTTACCAATCGCATTCATTGCGAATGTTGCAGGTCCAAACCCTAGTCCAAGTTTCTGTGCGGCATACATTGTACCAAAGTCAACAAGCATGTTGCCCATAGTACCACCAAACATACCTCCGCCTGCGCCTCCGCTTGGACCAGTTTGACCAGGGATTGTTCCACCGCCACCTGCGGCGGGTGTTGGTTTAAAGATTCCTGAAATTGCATCACCGATTGATTTTGTTCCTGAGAACACATCCATAACTGCGGTACCAACGCTTTTTACGCCTTCCCAAATGCTTCCCATAGAACTAAAGAAGCCGCCACCGCCTCCTCCAGCCATACTGCCCACCATGTTCATCTGTGCAGATCGCTGTTGCATTTGTGCAATCTGTGCTTGAGACTGTACTGAGTATTGAGTGATGTTAGCCATGCCTTGTAAGTGATTACCTAGCACTTGACTCATACCTTGATTATGATAATCGCCCGCATACACCATACCATCGCGCATTTGTAGTGCGCCTTGTTCCATGTAGCGACCCTGTGAGTCCACGCCAAGTTTCATCTGACGTTCTATATTACGCTGATATTCTTCGTAACCGCCTGCACCACCAAATAGTGGGCTGAATGGCTGACCAATCATGAGAGCCATTTGCTGACTGAAGTTTTGAATGCCTTGTTCGTAACCAAAGAGGCTTCGCATACCTGTTGGAATGCCTGTCATAGCATAGATTAAGTCTTCAGTCACCATTTTCTTATTCTGGCTGACTGCGGCTTTTGCTTGCGCTACTTGTGCGCCTTTCTGTCCAAGAAGACCTTCTAATTGATCAACTTGTTTAATTAAATTGATCTTATCTTGAGTTGGTCTTCCTGTAATAGGATTCATTGCATTCAAGCGATCAACAAGAGTTACTTGTGAAGACAGTTTATCAAACTCTACTTTTGTTTTGTCATAGTCTGCTTTGAGTACATCGTATTGTTTTCTAACTGACGCACCTTGTGCATAGTTATTAATAGCACGATTAAAGCCTTGTGCGGCATTCGGTCCAAACATAGGACCAAGAACAGTATTTACAAACTGATCCGTATAACTTGCGGCTAACTGCGAGAAGATATTGCCGTAAACAGGACCCATATCTTTGCCAAGAATCTTTGTGGCAAAGTTTTGGAATGAATTTTGATATAGTTGATTGATAGAACCAAATGCACTATTTTGTTGTCCCATGACACCGAAGCCTTGAGACCCACCAATTGCTTTGTAAATGCTACGACTAATATCACCTTGAATTTGCCCCAAGAATTGCATCTCAAGGCTCTTACGTTGTTGCGTATATTGATTGTTTAGGTTTTGAATGCCTGTTGCAATTTGCTGTTGATAAACAAGATTCTGAGACTCCATCTCATTTGATGCGGCATTCAGATTAATCAGTCTTGAATCTGCGTCTTGACCTGTATATGCAGTTGTAGTTGCTCTTCTAGATTCAATACCATCAATTACATTTTGCTGAAGCGCAGTTACATTGCGAACATATACTTGTTCAGGTCCACTAAGTGTTCCGCTAAAGTTCCCTCTAAAATCACCTTGACCGAAAGTGCCAGTCGCGGCTTGCATGATAGGACCTACGTCATATGCACCACCGCCTGTTCCACCGCCATACTGACCGGGCATACCCACAGTCATTAATGATGGCGGTCTAAATGCAAATGCTGAACCACCTGAACCAGGTTGTACGCCAGAATAATAATTAGATGCGGCTGGTCCACCCTCTTGACGAATCATCGCCGCTTGCAATTGAGGAATTAAATGTGGAGGAATTCTGTCATTAGGTCCAATGCCCAATGAACGAGACATGTTTGCAATATATGCACCGGTATCATTTTTATCAACCTCAGGCGCATATTTACTGATGAACTGAGCAAGTGTCATTCCTCTGGATTGTGTATCCAGTTGAAGTTGCTTTTGCATAGCCAACATGCCCATCTCTGGTGATGGGAACTGTGCGAATGATCCTTCTGGACCAGGAATTGCACCTTCTAATACACCACCAGGACCTGCATAGCGTGAATAGTATCTTAGATTACCTGGATTGTTATTTCGTACAGATATAGGTGCATTATTCGATACGTTTGTTGGTGTGTAAGTAGGAGACTGACTAGGTAATGTTGCTGGTGCCGCTGGCGCAGGCGCTACAGGCGCAGGCGCAGTTAACCCTCTATTGCTCTCTCTTCTTCTTTCAGCCGCACCTTCTCTATCTCTTCTTTGTTTAGTTGAAACAACTGCATCACGTTCTCTTAAATAATTCTCATCTGTTGGAGTGAAAGATGATTTTCTGAAACTTTCTTTACTCATTCTAGCGGCTTCTTTTGTCATGCCGCTTTCATATGGTTCATACTTAGTTTCTTGAATTTGAATTGTTCTACCAAACTCTGCTACTCTTTTTGCTACTTCGCCTAGTCCAGGAACATATCCAATCAACGTAGCAATCTTATCAACTACCCAAGAGGTAACTGCGTTAACGCCTCTTGAAATTGCATTGAACATATTAGTAATAGCAGGACCGATGAAGTTTACGCTTGCGTCAACTGCTTTACCCACTATACCGAATATGTACTTCTTAGCGTTGAACCAGCCTTCACCAATTGAGTTTGATAGATCATTCCACCACGATCCAATCACATTACCCAAGCGAATGAATAGTTTGCGAATTCCAATTCGATCAAGTATCTCCATGCCAAAGTTGGCAATGTTGACAACAAAATCGTCAAAAGTTAGCCACAGTTCATTAAACGCATTCTTAATGCCTTCACCATCAAAGGTGAATAATGCACCGATGAGACTGAATGTTTGTTTTACAAAATCAAATATGTTATTGAATAGGCGAGTTAAATAAACTGTGCCTACTTCTTGCAGACCGGTGTTATAACTTTCTGCCCATGTTGCACCACTACCAAAAATGTTACTGATTGCATAGTTAAGTACTTGAGATGCAATATCAACGAAGCCTAAGAAGAACGAAGAAAGACCGCCGCCTAAGAAAGCCGCAACACGTTCCATGAATGTAACTTCAATTGCATTCTTATCGATGATCGATGCAATCTTATCTTCACTAAACGCAACTAATAAACCATCAAATACTGAGAGAACAATATCAAGCGGAATTAAAAACTTCAATAATTTTTTACCAATGTCACCAATCATTCTCACTATTTCAGAATTCTTGATTGCTTCAATGGCATCGCCCATTGCTGTCAGTCCTTTTTGGACTGTCTCTACAACATATGTTTGATAAAAGTATCCTAGTTTAGCCGATATAGATTCAAGGAAGCCTCCAGTGCCGCCAAGAATCTCAGGCATAATTTTGCCTAAGTCATCTAGACTTAATGCTAAACGCCCATCAGAGAATGCGGCAGTAACTCGGTTGAATGATTCGAGTGCGCTAGTTCTAAGACTATCAAATTTGATCGCCAAGTCATCGAAGTAACTTCCTACTTTACCAAACGCATCGGTAAATGTTGTTTTGAATGTGTCAAACTTTGCGCCAAGATTTGCTTTTACTTCATCGATCAAATCTGCTAAAAACGCTACATTTAATAGCGTAGCATTTCTTAAACGACCAAAACTTGCAGGTAGCGCATCAAATGTTTTCTCAATTGCGCGAATTACATCTTCAAAGTTTGGTAATCTGATTCTGGCTTTAAAATCATCAAAGGCTTTGATAATGTCATCAAAACTAGGAATTCTAAATCTTGTCTTAAAGTCATCAAACGCATTCTTGAATGTATCAAGAACACCGTTAAATACATTTCTAAATCGACTTGGTAAGTCTGAAAGAAACTTTAGTATATCATCAACAAAAGGAAGTTTTTTAAATCTATCAAATAAGTTTCTGAAAAAATCACCAAAACGATTTGGTAAGTCTTCAAAGAACTTGAATAGATTGTCTAACGAAGGAAACTTTACTCTTAGATTCTTTAAAAAATCTAAGAATCGTAGAAGCCCATCGCCAAGTCCACGAAGTACATCTGCGATAAAGTTTACTACTTTTCCTAGACGAGCAAGTCCATCTTCAAGGAATCTTAATAT
>Ga0247723_1000757_pt1 | contig 20746 bp, 31 predicted proteins | sample MSEWelMarce5H_FC_FD_189079 | JGI IMG/M metagenome (GOLD analysis project Ga0247723, IMG submission 189079) | Subsurface sediment microbial communities from gas well in West Virginia, United States - MSEEL Well Study Marcellus 5H_FC | ecosystem: Environmental > Terrestrial > Deep subsurface >... | reverse complement strand
GCCTGAGACACCTCGCAAGAGCCTCAGAATATAAATCCTAAAATCACTTGATTCGGTGACAGGAGACTTTAAATGGCAGCAAACTTTATTGACCAAGACGAACTGTTTGAAAGCAATGAGCAAGAAGTAGTACAAGATGTTACAACCCCAGTCCCAGATACAACTAGTTCTGGTAAACCTGAAGCGGTTGACAACGCTGAACCAGCGGTAGAAGAGTTACCAGAGAAGTACAGAGGTAAATCAGCTATCGAGATTGCAAGGATGCACCAAGAAGCTGAAAAGCTCATCGGTCGTCAAGCAAACGAGGTTCACGAAGTACGAAGCCTTGCAGACCAGCTTTTAAAGCAACAACTCGAATCTAACAAGAAAGTTCAGCAACAGCCGATTGAAGAATCGCTTGAAGAAGACTTTTTTGCAGACCCTAAACAGGCTGTGAACAGACAGGTTGAAAAGCATCCTGCAGTAATTGAAGCACGACAAGCAGCACTTGAAATGAAGAAGATGAAGACAGCTCAACAGTTGTCTGCAAAACATCCAGACTTTGTAACTATTGCACAAGACAGTGGTTTCCAGGATTGGGTTAAATCTTCAGCAATTCGATTGAACTTGTTTGCTAAAGCTGACGCAGAATACGATTTTGAAGCTGCTGACGAGTTGTTATCTACTTACAAAGAGATTAAACAAATCAAAGCACAACAGGTTGTCCAACAGACAGCTCAATCAAATGAAGTAGAAGCTAACGCACAGAAAACTGCAATGAAAGCTGCAACCGTGGATGTTGGCGGTGCTGGTGAGTCAAGCAGAAAAGTATATCGTAGAGCAGACCTTATTAAATTGAGAATGACTGACCCTGACCGTTACGACCAGATGTCTGAAGAGATTATGGCTGCATACGCTGAAGGTAGAGTCAAGTAATTTTAGTATTTAACTTAAACTTTTATAGGAAATAAAATCATGGCAAAAGTAGTATACCCAGGAGATAGTACCTCCATCGTTAACAACACAGCAGCAGCAAACTTCATTCCAGAAATTTGGTCTGATGAGGTTATCGCTGCCTACAAGAAAAACTTAGTATTGGCAAACTTAGTTCGCAAGATGTCTTTCAAAGGCAAAAAAGGCGACACATTGCACATTCCTAAGCCAGTTCGTGGCTCAGCAACTGCTAAAGCTGCTAACACAGCTGTTACAATTCAAGCTAACGCTGAATCTGAAGTACAAGTTCTAATCAACAAGCACTTTGAATACTCACGCTTCATCGAGGACATCACTGCTGTTCAAGCTTTGTCATCACTACGCTCATTCTACACAGAAGACGCTGGCTATGCTTTGGCTAAACAAGTTGACGACGAGTTGATTGCTTTAGGTAAGTCTTTCGGTGACGGCGACGCTTCTGATTGGGTTCACTCAAACGCATACTTCATCGATGCTTCTACTGGTTTGACTGCTTACGCTGTTGACACAGTAACTACATCTGATGTATTCACTGACGCTGGTTTCCGTAAGCTAATCCAGTTGATGGACGACGCTGATGTACCAATGGACGGTCGTAAGTTTGCAATCCCACCATCATTGCGTAATGCAATCATGGGTGTTGACCGCTACAACTCAAGCGACTTCGTTGATGGTCGTGGTGTTCAGAACGGTCAAATCGGTAAGTTGTATGGCATCGACATCTATGTGTCAAGCAATATGCCTACTATCGAAACTGCTGCTGAGAACTCAGCTGGTGATGGTGTTAAAGCTGCATTGTTGTTCCATACAGACACAATGGTTCTTGCTGAGCAAGTTGGTGTTCGCTCACAGACTCAGTACAAACTAGACTACTTGTCAACACTTTACACTGCCGACACATTGTTCGGTACTAAAGTTGTTCGCCCAGAAGCTGGTTTCGTATTGGCTGTTAACGCTTAATATAAGCACTAAGATTCCCTGCTTCGGCAGGGGTCTTTTTTAAGGGCTCGCATTACGCAGGAATGTGTATTCGGAGTCTTTAAACAAGACACAAAGGATAATACATGGCAACATATCGTGGTCCAGGCGGTGCAGGTGATGCAACTAACGACGCTTCTAACGAAGCCGTTATTGCTCAACAATATGCACAACAAGCTGAAGGTTTTAAAAACCAAGCGTCTAACAGTGCTACTGCTGCGGCGAATTCAGCCACTGCAGCTAGTACCTCAGCCAGTTCTGCTTCTAGTTCAGCAACAACCGCATCGACAGCTAACACTAATGCACAAGCAGCTAAGACTGCAGCAGAAACTGCTGAAGCCAATGCTGAGACTGCACAAGCTGCTGCTGAAGCGGCTAGAGATGCGTCTTTAAACTTTGCTGATGATTTAAATGTAACTGTATCAACAGGTGCTGCAGGTAGTGACGCAAGTGTTACATACACTTCTGGCACAACTACAATGGCTTTTACTATTCCTCGTGGAAACACAGGTGAAACTGGTGCAACAGGAGCTACAGGTGCAACTGGAGCTACAGGACCTAAAGGCGATAAAGGCGACAAGGGCGATAAAGGCGACACAGGTGCTACAGGAGCAACAGGAGCTACTGGTCCTACTGGTGCAACAGGAGCTGCAGGAACAGCCGCTACTATTTCTGTGGGTACGGTTACTACAGGTGCTGCAGGTTCTTCAGTAACAGTAACAAACACAGGAACTTCAAGTGCTGCTGTTTTTGCTTTTAGCATTCCTAAAGGCGATAAAGGCGATACAGGTAACACAGGTGCAACTGGTGCTACTGGAGCGACTGGTCCTAAAGGTGACACAGGCGATACAGGTCCTCAAGGTGCTACAGGTGCTACAGGACCGCAAGGACCGACAGGTGCAACTGGTGCTACTGGACCTGCTGGTGCTGATGGTGTTGGTATCCCATCTGGTGGAACAACAGGTCAGTATTTAGTAAAATCATCTAACACAAACTATGCTACAACTTGGTCTACTTTAGATTTATCAAGCTATTTGACTAGCTCTACAGCATCATCAACTTATGTATCTTTAGCTGGTTCATACAGCAACCCTACTTGGATAACATCAATTGACGGAAACAAAATTACAGGAACACTTAACGGAGGAACATTTTAATGACTACAATTATAACTAAGAACAGCCAGACTGCAAGTGCAGTTCCAGCTGCTTCTTCTTTATCAGTGGGAGAGTTAGCGGTTAATACTGCTGATGGTAAACTATACACAGAGCATACTGGTGGAGTAGTTAAGGAAATCATTCCTTCTACTGTGGTTGATGGCGGCATCACTACAGATAAGGTTGCTGACGGTGCAATTACTTCTGCAAAGATTGCTGATGGTACTATTGTTGCTGGCGATATTGCAAGCAATGCTGTTACTACTGCAAAGATTGCTGATTCAAATGTAACAGAAGCTAAAATTGCTGACGGTGCTGTAACTACTAATAAGTTATCAAGCACTGGTGTTACTGCAGGGACATATACTACAGCTACTGTAACTGTTGATGCTAAAGGTCGTATTACTTCTGCTTCCTCAGGTTCAGGTGGTGGTGTAACATCTCTTAACGGTCAAACAGGTGCAATTACTAATACTGATTTATATGCTATTGGTAGTTATGTTTGTGGTAGACCAGGTAACACAACAAATTACAACCCAAATTCAACCATTGCGGGTTCAAGTTTAAGAACATATCCAATTTCCGTGGTAATGGATAATTCTGGAAATGATGTGTATATGCCATATTTTAATTTTGCAATCGGTGCTGTATACACTACTATTGGTTCAGGAACATGGAGATGTGTGTCAAGAGCATTTAGCGATGGTTCTACTCTTACACCTGGTCTTTGGGTTCGTATTTCTTAAGGATAAATTATGTTTACAGTTCAATATGTTAAAGATTTAAAGTGGTGTGATGCCGAACATACTTTTTTTGAGTGCGTTGTAAAGTATGAAGAAGTTAATGAGGAACATCCATCAGGTATTAATGGCACAGATGCTTATGCACACATCCAAGAAATTTGGACTAAAGCAAATGCAGGTGAATATGGTGTAATTGCTGAATATGTACCACCACCGCAACCTGAATCAACTACTGAACAACAGCCTGAATAATGTTATATCCAAATTCAACACCTGAGTTTCGTATTATTATTAAACAAGATAAGACTCAAGAACTTCAGGTTAGATATATTTGCATTACTCAAGGCTACACAAGTAAGTGGCAAGCAGTTCCAGTAATCAATGAAGAAGAACTCATAGGGTAGGTATGTCAGACAACATAACAGACAAGGACTTCGGAGCTTTACAAGCAGAGGTCAAGATACTAATTAACGAAGTTCATCTGTTACGCAAAGAGATGCAACAGGTTAATGCAGTAATTAACCAAGGTAAAGGTGGATTATATGTATTGCTTCTTGCTGCAGGTTCTATTGGTGCAGCGATAACTTTAGTTATTAAGAAAATGTTTGGTGGATAATGAAACACCTATCAGTAGGTAAAAACTTAACAGCAGGGTCGTCTAACTTAATATATACCGTTCCTGACGGCTATCAAGTTAGATGGAATCTAATGTATCTACACAACGGTGGTGGTAACACTAAGCATATCACTGTGTCTTGGTATGATGCTAGTACAACTACAACTATCAATGTTTTTAATGAGTTCAGTTTAGCATCTAAAGATTATTTTAAGTTTGACGGTGGAGCTTATGTAGTTTTGGAAGAAGGAGACACAATCTCTATGACACCAGAAGCTTCTTCAACATTTTATGCAATCTGCACTTTTGTGCTTGAAAGGGTTTAATATGCCATTGAAATCAGGTAAATCAGACAAAACAGTATCTTCTAACATCCGTATGATGGTTAAAGAAGGCAAGCCACAGAAACAAGCAGTGGCTATTGCTTTGTCAAAGGCTGGTAAATCTATGCCAGTTCGTGGTGCAAGAACGATGAAGAATAACTCTAAGAGAGGTCGCTAATGAAACCAGGACTGTATGCCAATATCGCAGCCAAGAAAGCTCGTATCAAGTCTGGTTCAGGTGAAAAGATGCGTAAGGTAGGCTCTAAAGGTGCTCCAACCGCTAAAGACTTCAAAGATGCTGCTAAAACAGCTAAGAAAAAGAAATGAAAAAAGACTCAAGACTAACTAAAGCAGGTGTTTCAGGCTATAATAAGCCTAAATCAACACCAAGTCACCCAACTAAGTCTCATGTTGTTGTGGCTAAATCTGGCGACCAAATAAAGACAATTCGTTTCGGTCAACAAGGTGTAAAAGGTAGTCCTGAAGGAACAGCACGAAATAAGGCTTTTAAAGACCGTCATGCTAAGAATATTGCCAAAGGTAAGATGAGTGCGGCATATTGGGCTGACAAGGTAAAATGGTAAAATAATTGTTGACACAAACATAAAAGTGTGCTAAACTAAGGGAATATATGACAACTACTTATTTACAAGCAGTTAATGAAGTTTTACTAAGACTTAGAGAGTCTGAAGTCTCTACAGTTAATGCTACTACTTACTCTAAGCTAATCGGTACTTTCGTTAACGATGCTAAGACACAGGTAGAAGCTGCTTACAATTGGAATGCGTTGTCAGAAACCTTAACAGCCGACACAACAGCTGATTTGTTCAGTTATGTCCTCACAGGCTCTGGTGTACGCTTTAGAGTTGGTAATGTATTAAATGACACAAGTAACTGGTTTTTAAGACAAGCTACTCGTGATTGGATGGACCAGCAGTTCTTGTTGACAACTGCACAAAAAGGTTCTCCACAGTATTACAACTTTAACGGTCAAGACTCTAACGGAGACACGCTAGTTGATGTCTTCCCAATTCCTAACGGTGTTTACACATTACGATTCAATGTGTTCTTACCACAAGACAAACTAACTAGCGATAGCACAGTAATTAAAGTTCCTGCTGATGTCGTGATTATGAATGCGTATGCAAGAGCTCTAGTAGAGCGTGGTGAAGACGGTGGTTTAGCCTCTTCAGAAGCTTATTTACTAGCTAAGAACTTAATGGCTGATTATATTGCTCTTGAGTCTAATCGTTACATTGAAGACACTAATTGGGTGAGCGTGTGAGTAAACAACTCCAAGCAGCAACTGTAGCAGCTCCTGGCTTCATGGGTTTAAACACCCAGGACTCTAGCGTTACATTGGAGTCTGGATACGCTTTAATTGCAAACAACTGTATTATTGATAAGTTTGGTCGTATTGGTTCTCGTAAAGGCTGGGACAATGTCCACGCTACCAATACTGATTTAGGCACTGCTGATGTTAAGACAGTACACGAACTTCGTGGTCCTGATAACAATGTGGTGTTGTTTGCTGCTGGTAATAATAAGCTATTTATTGAAGAGTCTGGTGCTCTGGTAGCTAAGACTGTTCGTAATGCTGCTGATGACGGTAATGTGTCTTATACAATATCAGACAGTCATTGGCAAGTAGCCAACATTCAGCAATCAGGTGAGACTAAGTCTTACGGTACTGTTGTACAAGCAGGACATCCTGTATTGGTGTTGAACTACTTAACCAGTGCTTTTGGATTTCAGAGACTAGGTGATTTAGGTACATTGCCTAACGGCTATACAACATCTACATTTACACCTAACTGTGCTTTAGCTGCTTATGGTCGTACATGGGTTGCAGACATTGCTGGAGACCAACAAACTGTTTATTTTAGTGACTTAGTTGATGCACTGAACTATAGAACAGGTACAGCTGGTAGATTAAATATATCTGAGGTTGTAGGTGATGGAGACCCTATCACAGCGATTGCTGCTCACAACGGTTTTTTGATTATCTTCTGTGAGCGTCATACAGTAGTTTATGCTAACGCACAAGACCCTACAGCTATCACATTGTCTGATGTTGTAACAGGTATTGGCTGTATTGCCAGAGACTCTGTACAGACAACAGGTACTGATGTTATCTTTTTGTCTGACACTGGTGTAAGGTCATTAGCAAGAACTATTCAAGAGAAGTCTGCACCGTTTAGAGATTTGTCTAAGAATGTTCGTGACGACTTGTTAAACTATGTTTCACTTGAAACACCAAAAGAAATTAAGTCAGTATATAGCCCTTTAGATGCTTTTTACTTACTATCGTTTCCTGGTCAAAACATTGTTTATTGTCTTGATACAAGAGTGCAGATGCAAGATGGTGCAGCTCGTGTAACAACATGGTCTGAATTGATTCCTACAGCTATGTGCTTAACACGAAACAAAGAAGTTTACTTTGGTTTAGCTGGTTATGTTGGTAAGTATATTGGTTATCAAGATAATGGTACAGACTATGAGATGTCTTATTATACCAACTACTTTGATTATCAGACACCAACACAACTAAAAATTCTAAAGAAAGCTGACTTCTACCTTATTGGTGGAGCAGGTCAAACAGTATCAGTAAAGTGGGACTTTGACTACGAAGGTAGTTATGAATCTGCAGTAAATATACTGAATACAGGCTCTATTTCAGAATACGGTATCGGTGAATATGGCATTGCTAAGTATTCAGGCGGTGTTGTAATTACTAAACTAGATGTCCCTGCTTCTGGCACTGGTCGTGCTTTACAGCTTGGCTTAGAGAGTATCATTAATGGTACTTCATTATCCGTTCAAAAACTTGATGTATATGTAAAACCTGGAAGGGTCGCTTAACATGGCAAACTACACAAAAACCACAAACTTTACAGCTAAGGATAGCTTACCAACAGGGAATTCCCAGAAGATTGTCCGTGGCTTTGAACATGACACAGAATACAATGCTATTGCAACAGCAATTGCTACTAAGGCTGACTTAGCTGGTCCTGCATTGACAGGAACAACTACAGCAGTAAATTTAACTGTGTCTGGAACTTTCACAGCAAGCAACGGTATTACGCTAACTGGTGCGTTGTCTGGAGGTTCTATTGATGGCGGTACATTCTAATCATGGCAGAAATCATTGACCAAGAAGTAAGCACTAGCGATATTATTCGCCAAGACTTAGAAAAAGGTGGATTCACTAAAGAAGAAGAGCGTTTCTTAGCTGGTCTAAAGTCATTGGTTGAGCAAAAGAAAGCTATTATCTTACGATATAACAACACAGTGTTTGTAGGCTTACAGCAAGGTGAAGGCACTTTAGAAGTACATATGTACACCATTGATAGCCCACGAATGATTGGCAATGCAATGAAGCAAGCAATTAAAGATATACCGCAAGCAGGTGTTAATAGATTAGTCGGTGAAACAGACAACTATAAACTAATATCAATGATGCAAAGTATGAAGTTACCTATCGAAGTAGATAAAAAAGGTAAAAACTTCGCATGGACTATGGAGCTTAAATAATGGGTGGTGCAGTCTCCTCAGTAGTTGAAGTTGTCTCAGATGCCGTATCTGATGTCGGTGATGTAGTATCAGACGCAGGTTCTTGGATTGATGACAATGTTATTCAACCAGTCTTAGACGACCCTGTTAACAGTGCCATTAAACTTGGTGCTTATTACTTTGGTGGTCCTGTTGCTGGTTCATTAGCTACAGCAGGTATTACAGCTGCTCAAGGCGGTGAGCTAGAAGACATTGCTAAATCAGCAGCGACAAGCTATGTAGCTGGTCAAGTTGGAAGTGCTGTAGGCGGCGAGGTTGGCAGTACTGTAGCAGGTGAGACAGGTTCTACAGTCGCAGGTAACATTGCTGGCGGTGCTGCTGGCGGAGCTGCTTCAGGTGTTACAGGACAAGCATTATCAGGCGGTAATGTAGGTCAAGGATTATTAACAGGTTTAATCAGTGGCGGTGTTAATGCAGGTGTAAACCAAGGTGCTAATGCCATATCTAACGCATATTATACAGGAAGTGATTCGGGGACATATCAAATGGGCGATAATTTTCAAATCTTTGATGACGGTACATCATTACAAACTTTTGATGACGGTTCAGCTATTTATAGCGACACTGGAGGTCAAACCTATGTACTAGACACAAGCTCAGGCTATGCTCAAGCTATTAACAGTGCCACTGGTCAACCAATCGGTGTTGCTTCTAATAGTTTGTTTGACAATGTGGTGAATGCTGGTAAGACATTTGCTTCTACCGCATTGAAGTCATTGATTGGCGGTGCTGCTGGCAGACCTATGGGACAAGCTGGTCAAGGCGGTTTAATAAGTGGTGGTGTTAATGCTGCTTTGACAGCACAGCAACTTAATCAGTTACAGAATGTGTTTCAAAAGAACTTAGAGACACAAACTGGTTCAGTTAATCGTTCAGTAAATCTTGCACAGTTTAAACCAGTAGGTACTACAACAGCTTTTGGTACATCTCAGTACACTGTTGACCCGACAACAGGTCAGATTACTCAAGCTGGTTATACATCTACACCACAAATTCAAGCTGCTCAACAAGGTTTGATGTCTGCTGGTCAAGCATTTATTCCTACAGGTAACTTACAACAACAAGCTGCTGACATTATGGCTCAACAGCAAGGTTTGTTAGCTCCAGGTCGTGAACAGCAATTAGCTGGATTACAGAACAAGTTATTCCAGACAGGAACGACAGGTTTAGCTACTGGCGGAACTAGAGCTGGCTATGCTCCAGGACAACAAGGTTTGATGCAGACTAATCCTCTTGCAGCAGCTTACTACAACTCTTTAGCCCAGCAAGATGCTACTTTAGCTGCTAACGCACAGAATCAAGCTCTTGCTAGAGCACAAGCTCAACAGGGTCTATCTAGCAGCTTATTCGGTCAAGCTGGTGCATTGGAATCATTAGCTCAACAGCCATTGACATTAGGCACAAATATTGCTAACCTACAGGCTACAGCTGGCGGAAGAGCTGGTCAATTAGGCTTGTTAGGCGGTCAAAACATTGCTGCTACTCAGTTACAAGGAAACTTAGCACAGGTATACGGACAGGGACAAGCTTTGGGCAGTATCGCTAATCCATTAGCACAGGCTGCACAGCAAGGTCTTTCTACAGCAATCGGTAACTGGTTATCTTAAGGAATTATTATGGCAGATATGTTTGATAAAGAAGAGTTAGGGATTGTTAGTTCATTGTTTGGTGTCTCACCAGCAATGCAAAACAAAGCCATGCAACAGGCAGCTTACAAGAGAGGAACTGAAGCTGGACAAAACCTATTAGGCGGTGTCTTAGGTAATGTCGGTATGTTCTCTGAAGCAGCTGGACAAGGTCTTCGTACTGGTCTTGGTGTACAGACACCTGAAGAAAGAATCGCTGCTATTCGTGAGCAAGCTAAACAGTTAAACGACAACACACCTGATGGTTTAGTAAGAATGGCAGAGTTCTTAAACCAACAAGGCGATGCAGCTGGTGCAAGACAGGCTATTTTATTAGCACAAGGTCAAGCACAGAAATCAGCTACGCTAGGTAAAACGATGGAAGAAACTCGTATTCTTGGTCGTAAAGAAATTGAAGTTGGTGTCCCAGGCGACCCTGAAATGGTTCAGAAAGTTTTAGTTGATAAAGACGGTAATGTCATTAGAACTCTTGGAGCTCCTTACAGCCGTTTTAGTCAGAAGACTAATATTAAAGTCGATACAGGCGATAAGAATGTTCTCGACATTGATAAAGAAGATGCTAAAAATTTATTAAAAGTTCGTGACTCTGCAGAAAATGTTATTCCACGACTAGAAGAACAGTTAAAAGCTGTTAATAAAGGAATTATTTCTGGAACATTTAACGATGCTAGAAAAGTGTTTGCTAACTCTTTAGCTACTTTTGGTATTAAAGATAAAGCGACTATTGATTTATTGGCTAATACTGATAAGTTTAATGCTAATCGTATTGAACTTGCATCTGCTGTTGCTAAACAGTTAGGTGTAAATCCAACAGATAGAGACTTCCAAGCATCACTAGATAGATTTGCTAGTGGTTCTATGCAGCCTGATGTTGCTGTAACATTTATTAATGATATGTTAGCAATTCAACGCAAGAAGTTAACAGATGCAAAAGCAGGATTAGATTACTACAGACAAAATAAAGGTTCATTTGCTGGCTACGACAGACCATTACCTACATCTCCTGTAGCTTCAGACCCATTGCAAAATATGTCGTTAGAACAATTAAAGGCTCTTGAAAAACAACTAACAGAACAGAAAAAATAAAGGACTAACTCAATGGCAACTGATTTAGACGCAGTAAGAGCAGAGATAGCTCGTCGTGAAGGTCGTAGCACAGCTGAAGCGTTAGCAGAAGGCGGTAGAGCTGCTTTTTCTGGAGCAGCTAGTGGTGCTACTAATTTATTGGGTTTTATTCCTGAAGTAGCTTCTATTCCATTACAGGCAGCTGGACAAGGTGCTCCAACAATACCAGGTACAGATATTTCACTTGGCGGTTCTCCTACAGCTAAAATGCGTGAAACTTTTCAAATAGCTAACGAGCCTAAATCAGGTCTTGAGCAAGCTATTTATCGTTTTACAGAAGGTGCAGCTCCTGCAGCAGCTTTAGCAACTCCAGCTTATATTGGCGGTCCTCTTGTAGGTACAGTTGCTGTAGGCACTGCTGGTTTAATTGGTGGCTTATCAAACTTAGCTGCTAAAGGCTTGTTTCCTGAATCATCAACAGGTCAAATGCTTGTAGGTGTTCTTCCTGGTCTATTTACAGGAGCAGCTGGTGCAGTAAGACGAAATGTTCCATCAACAGCAAAACCGTCCGTTTCAACAGAAACAGGTATTCCTATGACTGCTGGACAACGCACAGGCTCTGAGAGATTGTTAAGAACAGAAGCTGATGTAGCAAAAGCAGAAGGCGGTGCTCCTATATTTCAGCGTTTTGGACTGTCTCAAGCTGATTCAGCAGAAGACTTTGCATCTAAGATTCAACAGTTTAGTGCTAATAAAAACCTCACAGCTACTGATATTAACAAAGGTGTGATTGACGCTGTTAACTATCAGAACAACAGAATTGTTAATAAGTTCAGAGCACAGAATAGAGTTAACTTCTCTGCTGCTGAAAAAGCAGCTGGTAATGAGAGGATTTTTGGAACTGATGGTCTGAACAAAACATTAGACGACCAGATTGCTTATTACTCAGCAGAAGGTATGCCGATTGAGTTAAAACAAGTAGCAGACCAGCTAAGAGGTTTAAAGAATCAAATGTCTAAACAGTCAGAGCCTTCTATGGTTCTAGGTGCTGACGGTAAACCAGCTTTTGTAACTGCTGAACAAACACAGAAGTTAACAATTGCAGAGCTTCAAAAGAACTTAGAGTCTTGGGGTAAAGCTGCTAAAACAGGTGAGTTTTCAATGCCTGGCGGCACAGACAATGTGTTTAAAGGTGTCGCTCCTGGAACAGTAAAGGGAATCGCTCGTAAAGTTTTAAATGGTTTTAGAGACGATTTAGACACAGCTGTTCAAGCCAATGTAAAAGGTGCTAAAGAATTAAGCAAAGCTCGTGATGATTTTAGAGAAGGTTTGAAGCAATTAGACAGCTACGCAGAAACTCCTTTTATTAAGAAGTTTATGAAAGACAATCCGTCTGCTTTAGACCCTACTGAAACAGTTCAGTATTTGACACAAGCAACTCCAACAGAGCGTGTTGTGATGCTTAACTTACTAGATGCAAACAGACCTGATATTGTGGCTTCTTTGCGTAATCGTACAATGCAACAGGTGTTAGACGATGCAAAAGGAAACCCAGATAAACTGTTGTCTAATTTAAAAGATATTACAGCTCAGAAATCAGAAGCAGGTGCATTGGGTTTAAATGACTTCTTGTTTAAAACACCAGCAGAAAAAGCTAAAGTAAAAGTATTGGTTCGTGATTTAGAATCGATTACTAAAAAGCCTGTAGGTCCTTCAGAGTCATTACAGAGTCAATTGCAGGGTACTACAACTGAAGCAGCTGCGGTGGGTGGTGGATGGACAGTTGGTAAAGCTGTAGCAGCTATACAGGACACATTAAACATGGTGTCTGGTTCTGCTAACAGTGCTGAGAAACTAGCTTGGATGATGACTAATCCTCAAGGTCAGACAATGTTACGATACTTAGCTGACCAAAAAGTAACTAACAAGCCGCTGCCGCAGACATACGCTGATACTATGAATTTCTTAGGTAAATACTCAGCAGCTGGAGCAGTTCCTACAGCTCGTGAACAGTTGCCTGAAACAATACAACCTTCAGGTGATTTAGAAGCTGTTCGTCGTCGTATTAGAGAATTGGAACAACAGCAATGAGGACTTTACTATACCTTTGGATAGGCTTAGTCCTTATTTGTGTCAGCTATGTACCAGTACAGGCACAGCCAATCATTACTGACTCTACATCTAAGTCTGAGACAACAGTAAAGTCTCCTCCTCCGTCAGCTATCTCACCGTCTATTACAACCATCAATAACAAGATGTGTAGTAGCGGTGTGGCTGCAGCGGTGCAGACTCAAATCTTTGGTATCTCTATGGGAACTACAGTTCGTGATAGTAACTGTGAGATGATTATCAAGGCTGAGTCATTGTTCAATATGCAGATGAAAACTGCTGCTGTGTCAGTGATGTGTCAGGATGCTGCTATTTGGTGGGCTATGTGGGATGCTGGTACATTCTGTCCAGTAGAAGGTAAAGTTGGTGTTGAAGCTAAGAACTACTGGATGGACAACACTGCACTAATCCCTACTCGACCTAAGATAAAATGAGATGGTTGCTGTCACTAATTGTCGGAACTTGTTTATATTTACCGACATTAAGTTACACACAGATAATACAGCATCAAATCAGTGATGATGGCTATGCTAGAGTTCCACTCCAGTTTGCTTTTCCTTACTACGGTCGTGTGTTTACTGAATCTTATATGTTCAGCAACGGTGTTGTTGGGTTTCTCAATCCGACAAATCACTTCTGTTGCTCAGGATACGACATAACACAGCCTAATCATCCGTTTAGTTTTGCTATTATGCCATTGCAGACGGACTTGATTAACTACGGTCAAGGTAGGTTCTTAACTGAAGGAACACCTCAGTATCAGCGGTACAAGTGGGAAAACATCAGTGAATATGGCAGACCAGGTAACTTAAACACTTTCGGTGTTGAGATTAGACCTAGTGGCTATATAGGTGTGCACTATGAGCAAATCAACATAGACCCTTGGCGAACAGTAACAATGGGAATGACTGGCGATAGTTCACTGAACCAGTACACATTGAACTACAGCGGTCCAGGGTTTAGAAGAGTAGAAAATGTGTCAAATATTACACAAACTACTGGCGATATGTGTCTAACAGACCCTCTGTTTAGTCCTAGCTGTGCAGGTTACGCTCAGGCTTATTTAACACAACAATGTGGATTGAATGCTCTCTATGACCCAAGCTGTCCAGGATACACTCAAGCTTATTTCAATCAACAATGCAGCCTTAACCCGCTGTATGACAGAAGATGTTCTGGATACGAAGCAGCTTATGCACTTGCTAATGTTGTCACACCATCAGCACCAGTTGTTTCAGCACCAGTACTTCAAGTCAGTACAACAGGCACAGTTAGCGTTGAAACTCCTGTCGTGTCTGACCCAATTGTCAACGAAGTAATTACGAGACCAGTCAATGCAACAGTATCAGTTCAACAGACTAATCCGCAACCTGCAGCTCAAACTGCCCAAGCAGAACCAAAGGCGGAGAAGAAGACGGAAGCTAAACCAGTGGCAAAGCCGACTAGAGCTGAAGTTAAGAATGAAGTCACGCAGACAGCACCAGTGATGGTAGATGTACCGATGCAGACACAGCCGTTGATGATTATAGATATGCTGTTTAGGAATATGGTTAAGAAACCAATACAAGATAATAACAGGAGCTATTACGCTCTGATAATGGGAAGTCAGAAAACACACGAGGAGATGGTAGATGCACAGTATAGAAGAGAAAGAGATTGAGATATTAGGTAAGAAAATGTCTATCGGAATGATAGGTCTTATCGCTACTGGTATTTCTACTTTTATTGGTATGTTATGGTTTGTTTTTAACCTGTACCAGAAGATTGAGTCCATTCAAGACATGGCTGAATACAACTCTAGGTTAGTTGCTGTGGAAGAGAACACCTCTAAGATTAACGACTACACTCGTGACATCAAGAACGACATCAAGAACGATGTTCGTCGATTAGAGAAGATTGTTGAGGAAGTAGAACGCAACAACAAGCAGATGACAAGAGAAGTTGACAAAGACCTTCGTGATATGCGTAAGGAAACTGACACTAAGATTAAACGAGCTTTAGATAACCCACTAGCAAACAAGGAATAAATATGCTATCACTAATTTCAACAATCGGTGGACTATTAGTCTCAGGTCTACCTAGCCTATTAGGTTTCTTTCAAGACAAGGCTGATAAAAAGCATGAGTTAGAACTTGCTCAGATGCAGACAGAGCGAGAGCTACAGATGATGGAGCGAGGCTTCGTTGCTCAAGCTAAGATGGAAGAGATTCGCACAGACCAAGTAGAGATGCAGACAGCTGCTCAGATGCAGAATGCTGCCTTAGACCACGACAAGAAAGTCATGGAAAGAGCGTCAACTTGGGTGGTGAACTATGTTGGTACAGTTCGCCCTACAGTCACTTACTTGTTCGTTATTGAGCTAGTATTGATTAACTTCTGGTTATGTTACAAATTGTTCTCAATGCCTGGTTTGATTACAGGTGTGGACGACTTAGAGATTATCAGCGAGATGATTTTCTCTTCTGACGAGATGGCTATGCTTGGCGGTATCATTGGTTTCTGGTTCGGTTCACGCAACTGGGATAAGAAGAAGTGAAAGTAAGTCAGAAGTGTATTGAACAGATTAAGAAAGATGAGGGTGTCCGTAACCGCCCTTATCAATGCCCTGCATTGTTATGGACGATAGGAGTTGGTCATGTTATTGACCCAAACCACGCTAAAGTTCCACTGGCTGATAGAAAACAACTTCCTATTCCTGCAGGTTGGGATAGGGTTCTAAGTGCCGATGAGATAGACGAGATACTTCGTAAAGACCTAGCAAGGTTTGAAGCTGGTGTATTGCGTCTGATTAAAGTGCCGTTGACTCAAGGACAGTTTGATGCCTTGGTGTCTTTCTCATTCAATGTAGGCTTAGGTAACTTACAGAACTCTACATTGCGTATGAAGGTCAATAGAAGTGAATACGAGGCTGCCGCAGAGCAGTTCTTAGTCTGGACCAAAGCTGGCGGTAAAGTGCTTCCTGGCTTGGTTAAACGACGCACTCACGAAAAAGAGATGTTTGAGTCATAAAAAAACCACCCCGAAGGGTGGCTATAAAGGTCTCGGAAGGAGACTACACAAGGAAACTATTTACTCTTTGACTTTCTCCATTCGTAGAACTCATTAACATCTTGTTGAGTACTGTAGAAATGGGCAGTTAATTCTCTCGTACGCTCAAGCAGTTCTTTTCTTTCAGCTCTTAAATTGACTACATGGTCATATAAGTTTGTATATATTTGCTTTATAGTAAAACCTAACAAAACAACAATGACCCCAACAATAAAGCCAAGAATAAATTCAATAATCATATAGAACAGCCTCCTGCTGTGCAACTTAGCATTTGAGCTCCTTCGACATTATCGTCATACTCTTTGAAGTTACCCCAGTCAACTGACTCTGGAACTAACATTCTAAGTTGGTTGTAAGCTTCTTCAGTTACCTCTTCATAAGGTGCTTGCTTGTAAGTACCGCCATCCATTGGCAAGAACGACACACCAGTAACTTCGTCAAAGTGTTTGTAAACCCAAGCTCCGACATCCATCCACTCGTGCTCTTTGACAGAGATAGTCACAGACGGCTTATGTTCACAGTAGTGTCTCTGGAACAACAACCATAACTTCAAGTGTTGTAGTGCAGATAAGTCGTCACGCAATAGAGCACCATCAGCTACAGCAACAGGGAAACTAAATACTGTTGTTGAATCAGGCTTCATCACGCAAGGCTCTGCAACGAATCCAGACTGAATCATGAACTGTGTTAAAGGGTCTTTGTTATCAGCTCTAACCCTACGAATATAGTATTTAGAATGCTGAGGATGAATACCACTCGCAGTTGAACAGAGTTGAGATACAGTCCCTTCAGGCTTAACTGCTGTAACCGCAACAGACTGATTAATGCCAATAGCAGAAGCGAACTCAGCGTTAGTAGTAACAGCAACATCTTTTAGTCTCTCCAATCGTGATGGTAAGTCAGCATCATCAGGGTTATTCAAAAGTGCGTTATCACAGATACCAGTCATAGACACACCTAGTAGTGCTTCTTCTTCAGTGTTCTTCTGCCAAATCTTACGCAAGTATGGGAAGTTAGTTAGCGAAGCTTGGAAAGTACCAAGAATTGCCGCAACACGAATCTTACGCTCCAAAGAACCCATATCATCATCGCTGCGAACAATACAGCTAGATAGATTACAGAACTGATAAGGACGAAGAATAATCTCACTACAGGGGTTAGTACCAAAATCGTAAGTAGCGTCCCTACGACCGTTCTTGGCTGCTTGTTTCTGTGACGCATCACGACTGAAGATTCCTCTCTCACCTGAATGTGATTCATAGATAGATGTCCATTCACGCATGAATTGACCGATGTATGGCTTCTCTTGGTAGACAGCAGAGTTGTTAGCCAATGCTCGTTGACCTTGACCATCCCACCAATTACCAGCCTTAGCATGAGCCATCTTGTCATCAGACAAGTCAGACAATGAAATCATGGCACTGCGTCGTACTCCGCCCACAACAACAACTTCCCCGATTTTGCAGAGAATATCATGGCATTCGAGTGATGATAAGCGGCGACCAGCTGCTCCCTTGAACTTGGCGATACAAAACTTATAAAGTTCTTCCAAAGGTCCAGGTCCTGACGCTCTTCCACCAAAGGTTTTAAGTCTAGCTCCTGCAGGTCTAACTTTGGATACATCGTACTTTGGAATCTCACCAGAATATAAAAGAGCAATGAGCTGTCTAAGCGATTTTGCCCATCCTTCTTTAGAATCCGACACCACAATAGTAGTCTGACTAGCAAACAACTGGTCTGGGACTTCAGGTAGTTTATTGACATATTGTTGCTCCACTGAGAAACCTACACCTGTACCGCATAGAAGAATATACATAGCTTCGTCAAAAGCTTTAGGGTCGTCAATCGGTAAGTATGAGCAGTTGAATGCTGCGATGTTCTGACGCTCTAACGCAGGACCAGCAGTCATGATAGCTCTCATTGACGGCATTACTTCTAAGTTGTTTACTGCTGTTTCTAACTCTGCACGAAGTTCTTTAGTTAAGACATAGCTTTGTTTGTCTTTAAGATGTTGCTCCATGAAGTCAAAGTATCTTGCTACAGTTTCATTCCAGTGCTCACGACGACCTTGGTCATCAAGATAACGACTGTATCGTGACTTGGCGATGAAGTTGTTGTACGGACTCATTGTGTATTTATTATTCATGTCTTGCAAATTCCTTTTGGTGTTGTTCTCTATATTGTTTAACAGCGTTAGCAGCTTCTTCCTTTTCAACAAACAAGCCCAACCATATCTTTTTCTTGTTCATTGTCAGCTCTGCAGCCCATTTGCCTTGATTGTGTTTCCAGACTCCTTTTACTCCAGATGTGTTATCTACTCTTTTTTTAGCATTCCAACCATTTTCAGAAACAGACGCAGCTCTCAAATTCTCAATCCTGTTGTCCACTTTATTTCCGTTTATGTGGTCTATTTTCTCAGGTAAAAACCCATGATGAAATAAAAAAATAAGTCTATGTGTTGCGTACATTGTGTAATTTAAATTAAGACACTTGTATCCTGCAGATGTTAGGCAAGTTCCTGCTTCTTGTCCTTTTCTTGCACGAGAGTTTCTATTTACTTTCCAATATAATCCTCCTTCTTTATATTCAAATAATTGATTTAACAAATCTTTTGTTACTTCCATTATCTTACCTCTTTTTCCAACTTGTCAGCATTCTCTTCTATCCTGTCAGAGAACAGTTCTACAATGTCTTCGCTGGTGATGTTCAACAGCTCCAACAAGGTTATCTCATCAAGCTCTGTAAGTCGCTCTTTAATCTCGTGCAGTAGTAGAGGCATCTTTTTCCTTCTTGATGAGGTATTCTAAATAGTGTTTAGCTTTTTCTAAATCTTCAACACCGTTCTTATATGGGTATCGTAACAGATACTTCAAGACATTGCCAGCCCAGAAGTTTAATTGCCATTCTTCGATGATGTCCCAAGGCTGTATGGCTTTGCGGTAGTGATTACCACCGACTTGCTTAGACATAACATCGCCTTGGTCTTCAGAACCCTCAGCGTAGGCTTTGTAGGCATCAGCTAAGGTTTTCGGAGCAGGGTCACTATTATAACACACATTTGGCATTGCCACAGGGGATGAATACATATTATGGTCTCCGCTCATCATAGTCCTTTGATTTTAATACCTTTTTTAATCGCTGTAGTCCCTTGACTCCACGAACCACAGTCCTTACATTGGTATCTTTGGTATGTACCTGTTGCTGCCAAAGCAAATCCACGCTTCTGTATCTTCGTCGAAGCACAGCTTGGGCATACATGATTGTCCGTATTAAGATTGCGATTTGGAAGCGATTTAATCCAAGGAAGAAGCTTATAGTAAAGCTTTTCCAACAAGATGACATCCTGGATGTTGTACTTTTCCATACGACCCCAAGCTGCATTATCTTTGTCCATACACTTGAGCCAAAGTTCAAATCCTTCATGGTCTACTTTCTTTCCTAATCCTAATTGCTGTGATACATAATCTAGCTTGTTAGAAGTAAACCTAAAGTTGCTCCTAACAGTACGCAGTAAATCAATTTTCTTAGCAGGAGATGGTGGATTAAGATTATGAAGTAAGAATTCCTTGTTGAGAATAGGTAAGTCGAACTTATTGCCATTGTAAGTAACAACACCGTCTGCTTCGTTGAGAAGTCCATGAATACCTTTCAGCATCTTCTTACGAGATGATTTGTGGATTGAGTCAAACACAACTTCTTTATCACCGAGCCACTTAGCACAGTAACAAAGAACTTGAGATGAATCTATCATTTGATTGATGCCGATGTTCTGGTCGTATAATCCCCAGACATACGCTGAGTTAGGACTTGTTTCAATATCGAGCAAAAGTATCTTCATTTAACTTTCTTCTCCCATTGATAGACAAACCAAGGACCGACAACATCTAGGGCATCAACGACCTTCTGGAACTGCTCTAAGTCTTCCTGTCCCCAATTCTTTTCTTTTAGGTCTTTCTTTAATGCCTTTGCTGTACCGATTAGACGAGCTGCGACAATCTCATCGCAAAAGTCATTATCAACATCTAGTTTAACTTCCATCTCTCATTCCTCCTACGATTTTTAACAACACATCAACTTGCTTCTTCAAGTATTCGTTCTCAGATTCAAGTCTCTCATTGCGTTCTCTCATGTAACGAGCTTCTACTTCTAGCGTCGAGACAATGTGATTTAGTTCTTCTTGAATGTCTTTAGCGTGTCGCATCTTATCCTGCCATCAAATCAAATAATACTTCAGCGTCAATCACCGCTAATGGTGCTCTGCCGTTCTGTTTAATAATTACAATTGGTTCGTATGTGCCGTGTGTCTTAGCCTGGTCATAGTAGTTGTACACCGCTATCTTAGCTAAAGACTTACACTCGAATACTGCTGGAATAGCTTCCTTAGCTGCTTGAGACATCACGACATCTTCACCGTGAGAACCCATAGGACAGCTTCTAAGGTCAAGCTCTGTTAACTGTGGATACCTTTCTAACAGTTGCTTTACGACCCACTTTTGCAGGTTTCGTCCCTTTGCCTTGGCTGATTGTGTCTTCACGA
>Ga0247723_1000755_pt1 | contig 20761 bp, 44 predicted proteins | sample MSEWelMarce5H_FC_FD_189079 | JGI IMG/M metagenome (GOLD analysis project Ga0247723, IMG submission 189079) | Subsurface sediment microbial communities from gas well in West Virginia, United States - MSEEL Well Study Marcellus 5H_FC | ecosystem: Environmental > Terrestrial > Deep subsurface >... | reverse complement strand
GTTCATCCATAAGGTCTGTGTGACCGATTCCTTCAAGAACATCCCTTTGAAAGTCGAACGCAAGACTCTCTACTACCAGAACCAGCGTGAACTTTCCAAGAAGGACACCCTTGAAGTCCCCGATCTCTTCACCAAGTTCACACTTCGCCACGAGGAATTCCTTCGGAAGGATTGGGATGCGAGCCCGAATGACAAGGAAGTTCAAGCCATTCGTATCTTGAGCCGTAAGTCATTCAAGACAGCCGATCAACTCTTTCAGATTGATTTCTCCATGGTCAAGTCCTTCGTCCGGAGCAAGGCAGAACAGCGGATGCCTCGCCTCCGTGATGTTCTGAAGCGCCAGCCTTCGTAGGAACTGGAAATTGAACTGATCAACAAGAAGACACAAGCCAAGCCCGAAGATATTGCAAATGCCCTCTTTCGGAATATTGAATCGCTTCTTCAGGCATTCCAACAAACACCCTTTCTTCTCCCCAAGTCGGATCAGGATCGGTATTCGGAGGAATAGGATCGCTCGCGGCTGTCCTTCTATGATATCGTGACGCTCGCACGTCGCAACCTGAAGGAGACGCTCTCGTACAACATTCTGCAGGGATACACAGTGACCAACAAAGCCGATGGAATTGGAATGGGTCTCTTTGTGACTGCGGATAAAAAGCTTCTGCTGGTGGATCGTCAGAAGCGTGTGAAGTGGACGGGGATTCGTGCGATGGATGATTCGCACAAGGGTGACTTCGTGTTGGGGGAGTAGATTCCCGAGAAGAACCTCTTTGCGATCTTCGATATCGTGCGGTACAAGGGAAAGATGGTCAGTCAACTTCCTCTGATGCGCACGGATGAAGAACTCGCCAAGAATCCGGAAGCCTCTCGTCTGGGTTGTGCAAAGATGTTCGTTGCCGACCTTCAGAAGGAATTTGTCTCACTTCCCACGTCCAATCCAATTCGCATCGAAACCAAGCTCTTCTATTCAGGCGATGGACCGGTGATGCAGGAAGCCATTCGGAAACTGCTGGATGCAAAGTAGGAATAGGAAACAGACGGTCTGATCTTCACACCGCGTATGAGCCCCATTGCACCCAAAGATGAGTCGTCCGGAAAGCGCTGGCTTCGTGCCTACAAGTGGAAACCGCCTCACCAGAATTCGATTGATTTCCTCGTTCGCTTTACTGAAACAGTGGGAGTGGATCCAGTGCTTAAGAAGCCAGCCCAAAAAGCCGATGTGTATGTCGGCATGACGCCGGGTGACTACATCATCTCTCCCTGCGAGACTTTGACGGGCGAATAGGTTCCTGCAAAACTTCCCGACGATTTCGAACGTCTGACGGAACGGAATCCGACACGCATTCCGGCTCTCTTCCAACCCTCGCTTCCTCGCGACACGAATGCTCACACGGTCTACATCCCGTTGGATGAACGCAAGATCCCTGTGGACGAAACTGGACAACGCATCGAAGACAATACCATTGTAGAATGTTAGTATGAAATCGAAACCCGTCGTTGGAAGCCGATGCGGACTCGGTAGGATAAGACCTTCAAGTAGCGTGTTCTGGGAACCACCGAGTAGGGTAATGACATCCGTACAGCCGATAACGTATGGACATCCATCCACATTCCGATCACGGAAGAGATGATTCGCAACTTGATGGATTAGGCAACCGATAACTCAATGGAGGATGATCTCTACTATCGCAGTGATCAGAAACGTCAGGATCGTGTGCTTAAGCAAGCGATTACGTTCAACAACATCGTGGTAAAAAATGACTTGTACAAGCGCTTGACACACGAAGGGCAGACTCTTCTTGAACTTGCATCGGGGCGTGGGGGTGATATGCCCCGTTGGCAGGCAAACAAGATTGGAAAGGTTGTGGGTATCGAATAGGCTACAAACAACATAACTTCACAGGATGGTGCGTGTGCCCGTGCAATCAATGAAAAACGTGAACATCCGCGGGATCACCATCCTGCCTACCTCTTCATTCAAGGTGATATCACCCAGCCCATCTGGGAATCTGACAATCAGTAGATCAAGATTCTGAAGGGAGAGGAAAAGCCACGCACACGGTATCTGGAACAGTTTGAGGGTCTCAAGAAGTTCGATGGAGTTGCATGCCAATTTGCAATTCACTATGCATGTGAGACCGAAGAGACCTTCCGTGTGTTTGCGAAGAACGTGGCGGATACTTGTAAGGATACCTTCTTTGGAACGTGTTTGGATGGTCAGGCAGTGTAGTCTCTGCTTCTCGGCAAGCGCAATCACCTGTTCTCGGATGGAACCAATGTGGGCGGCGAATTCAAGAAAGAGTAGGATGATCAGGTTCAATGGTCTGAAACCTTTGGAATGCCCATTCAGGTTCTTCTGGAAACCTTCGAAACCGAGCAACGCGAGTATCTCACACCCTTCGGAAAGATTACCGAGATCCTCAAAGAGTTTGGATTTGAGTTGGTAGAAAGCAAGATGTTCTCGGAGTAGTATACGAATCAGTCGCGAATTAATCTGACTCCTGCGGAACAGTCCTTCTCCTTCCTCAATCGTACCTTCGTATTCAAGCGTTCGGAGAAAAAGGAAGAACCAAAGGTTGTGGTTCCCGAGGATACGGCTACCGAAGAGAAACCAGAAGAGGAGAAACCCAAACGGAAACTCAAGAAGGTGAAGACAGGGGGTGAAGAGAAAGAGAAGCCAGTTCTGTTCTTCAATGCAGGCGAAGATAAGGGTGAGTATCAAGCCTTCTCCAATGAGGCACCCTATGCGATTGAAGTGGAAGGCGTTCGGTATCCGACTGTGGAACACTACTACCAAGCCATGAAAGCCAAGACCTTCGAGGACAAGGAAGTCGAAGAGAAGATCCAGGCAACTCCCTCTGCCAAAGCGGTGAAGACCTTGGGAAAGAAAGTGAAGAACTTTGCAGAAGAGGTTTGGAATGATAAGCGTCAGGAAGTGATGCTTCGGGGAATCAAAGCCAAATTTGCACAGCATCCCGAACTCCAGACCCAACTGAAGGAAACGGGGAGTCGCCCGATTGGGTATGCGAATCCTCGCAATACGTTCTGGGGCATTGGTACATCGATGGGCTTGGAGAAGGCACAGGATTTTGAGAAGTGGCGTGGGCAGAACAAGTTAGGCAAGATTCTTATTGCCCTTCGGGATGATTTTCGGGAGTGACCTCAAACTGTTTGTAGTACTCTGCATAGGAAACAGGAACCGGAGGGGGTGGACCGTTCGGTAACTTGGGAGCGACAAAACGATCAAACAGTTTTTGTCCAACTTGAATGGAAGCCTGTTCTTCTGTGAGTTCCCCAGTTTCAATCTTACGACGTTGCTGAAGCATGAAGAAGAATGTATCATCTAACTTTCCATCGATATGCATGTTGAAAACGGTAGGGAATTCCATCAAAAGACGGGAATTCTCTTCTTCAATCTTTTTGCGGTAGAGGAGTGAGTTTGTGCGCTTGAGTCCCTTGTGACGACGCATGGATGTGTCCATATCACGAACCAGTGCCTGAATTTGAACTGCACCCAATGTGGACATTTTGCCTTATTTCTCGGGGATACATTAAGATGACAAGTTTAGCGAATTCGGTGGACCCTTCAGGACGTATCACCATTACAGGGATGCCTGCATTGTCTTCGGGTTTTACGCAGAATATTGAAGGGGGGCAATTGAATGCTGCAGTTTCCAAGACTCAAACAGGGATTGCAACTCAAGCATCGCATGTATTAGCATCGGGAGCGGGAATTCGAGGTGGTCGTCGGATGCGTGGAGGTCAGATTACAGCGAGTGTCCCAATCGTCCCGGAAGCCAACAGTATTCCGGGAGTGTCGCATGCAGGGGTTCAACAATCTTTGATTCAGAATGTGAATCAACTCAAAGCTGATCGTGTCTACGATGGTCTTGCGAGTGCCACACCCTACAAGATCAACGGAGGATTTCGGTTTCGTGAAGAAGAGTTGAATGGAGGGAAAAAACGTCGTCGCAAGACAAAGAAGCATGGACGTGGGAAGCGAAAGCATACTCGCCGGAATCGTCACCGGAATGGTCGTGTTTCTTCTCGCCGTCATGGTCGGAAGTAATAAGCAGTGGGCATATATGCTGATTCAACCGCAAACTCTCTACTTCATTCTTGCAGGAAACTTTGCAATCACTTTGGGACTTTTTGTTTTCTGCTATGTCTTCATTCAAAAAGTCTCTGGGTTACCCCAGCAGACCAATAATGGTGTGACGCATTAACAATACTTGGAAACATCAAAGAAGAAATCTCCATCGGGTTTCGAGCAGACGACTTGTTTCTTCTTCTTTTGAAGCAGGAGGTTCAGTTCGGTTTCATTGTTGTACAAATAGAGATCATCCACTCTGGGAAGATTCATGAATCGTTCGGCTTTGGTTTTAAAGAAGGCATGCAAATCCCGAACCACTTCTTCAGGAACGGGTTGATCCGTACGTTTCGCAATTCTCTCCAAAGCTGTGGGAAGACTTGTGTAGACGATTGCAATCACAGTATGAAATTTTTTGGCTTTCATTTCCTTCAAAAAAGAATTCACGTATCGTGTACCTCCACACGTTCCAACCTACACAAAGGACTTCCCTTCCTCAATTAATTCATGAACTTTTGCGATCGCCTTTTTGCTTGCTTCCTTGTGATCTACGGCTTCCAATCGATCTGGATCCACCAACACAAACGACTTCGGAGCCCGAGCATTCCGCAAAAAAGTCTCCATCTGGGATGACTTTCCAACTCCCGAAGGTCCACACACGAGAACACCAGTGGGCATCTTACTTATACCAGTGTTTTCTCAAAGAGAGATTCGAGATTTGTCTTCAGTGAAAGGCAGTCTTCGTGGGTTGTGATTCCAGTCAGAATGATCTTCCCCGTACGGAATACCTTGGCTGTCCACTTCGATGGCATGAACTGAATCTTGACTCCCGGATAGACATCGGGATCGTACGATGCAACAATCTCTGCATCCTTCATGTCACGAATGGTACGATAGAGTGTCTCACGAGGAATGGTCGTTTTTGCAAGAAGCTCGGTTGTCTAATTCATGAGAACAACACGACGCTGAACAATTTCCCATGTGGGTGTGTCTGAAACCACACACTCACGGCATTCTTCAAAGATCAGATTCAGAAGATTCTGTAGAGAACAACGATCCTACGATTCATGCAGGATGCCTGTCATATGGAAGACTCCATTCTGAAAGAGTTTGATTGTAATCTCCTTGCGGGGAAGTGTCCCATCACCCTCACTCATCATAACGAGTGTGATGGAATTGTGACCAAATCCTGTATTATTGGGTTTACTTTCAGTCTTTGCCCGACGACGAATCCGATCCCGACTGCTTTCGCCCCGACGCAGAACGCCTCGCTTTTCGATCTTGATGATTTCCTCGTTGATCGGAAGTTTCTCCAGGAGCATGTCCGTGTTGAGTTTGAGATTCGTCGTGTACAGCACAACCATCGTTGAGAGCTTGGGAGTCTCCATTGCAATTGTTTCCTGTACTGATTACCTCATCCGTTTTCGTGTAAATCACCCGAGTTTCACACTTCCATGCGTATGATAAACTATCCAAGAAAAAGGTGATACACTACACTTCATGATTACGAATCAGATTCCGTAAGCGAACTTCATGTTTCGGATCGAACATCCACCCTTCGATCCAACCCAGAAACACAACTGCTTCCGAATGATGTTGGCGAATGGAATCTGCGTTCTCTGCAAGTTCTTCGGAAGGCACTTTTGAAAGATCCACAAAATGGGGACCTTTCAAAGAAGCACGGACATCCTCAAAGGAAACATCAGTATGGTAAATGGTCAACATTGTTGTTTGAAGTGTCATTTCTTTAAGTAAAAATTCAGACCCCTGCAATAATCGCCAGAATCATCCCCGAAAGACCAAATCCAATCAATAGAGTTATCATTGCAAACATCCATCCGTTCATTTCGTCTTTGGGAGTTGTATAACCGCCCATTCTTTACAATGAAAGATTGTACCGAATCATAAATCCATTTTTAAGCAACCGGGTAATGCTTGGGGTCATTAATCTTGAGTTGAGCCACTGCACCCGTAGTCGGCTTGAAACGAGTCGGGTACTGGATTCCCATCTTTGCAAGACCATGATGGGATTCGACCTACGGAATCTTACTGGTTGGTGTCACACCTCCTACCTTGGGAGCACGACCCTATGCGCCATTTGTCGAAACTTGAGGACCCAGCGGTGCAGTCAAGATATTCGGAGGGATCGGACGAGCCGACCACGCCTGCTACTTCGGAACATCCTTGAGGGCATTCGCAGGACCTGTTGTGGTCGAAGAAACTGTGATTGCGTTCTGGGTTCCACGCAGAGGTCCCTCGGTATTGACAATGCCCACAGTGTGGTTCTTGACACAAGGGATGGTGTCAACAAAGTAGGACTTGGAAAGAGTATCCGGGCAACACGAACGGAGCGATTCGGGGGCTCCGATCGAAGGATCAATGTACCCCAAGTTCAACCCCGCCTTCTTGCCATCCACATTTCCGGATTCATTCACGACCAAGGAAGGCGCGATGGATTGACCACATGTTCCACTCAACACGCGCTTCCCTCCAGTAAAAACGTCTTGTCCGATGGATGTGGCTCCGAGAGTGGCTGTGTACAAACTCGCATCCTGAACCTTCCCCCCAAATCCAGTTCCACTCTACGACTTGACAGCCTTGGTGTGGAGATTGGGGGTACCCGAGGGATCAAAACCATTGTTGATAATGTGATCCGTCGGACGGCGGACGTGGGAAGCCGCCAAGCGTTGGCGATTGGTAAACGTGGATGCATCTCCCAAACTCATCCGTGTGTCAATAATCTTCTCGGAATTAGCCAATTTGTTTCGTAAATATTCCGTGTAGGACATTTGTGTTTGACGCAGATTTTTACATCAGATCCACGTGCGTGAGCATATGGCGACGGCAACACATCCGATCCAGCCCGAGTTCGTCCAATGCCTTTCCTTCCGCTGTCTTGGTCGTCGTTTGAGTAAGATAGGTCAGTGAATCTCCTGCAGGACGCCCATCCTTCTTCTTGTATTCCTTGACCAAATCAAGGTACTTTTCCCACTTCCCTGCGAGGATGTTATTGCAAGACACGCAACGAATGGGAATCAGCATTCTTTACTCTTTCTTCTTTACAATCCGGGTAGATCCATTTTCTACGGAAAACACAAGATGAAGCCTGATACGTTCTATGCTCTCCTCTCCATCGGAGTTTTTGTGGTTGTGGTTGCAGTCGGGCGTTTTTCCCCAGCAATTCTCGAGTTATTGCTCGCATTGACACGTCCGGGTGCGACCGTGTTATTGTTAGCAGGGGTTGCGTATCTGTAGCATCGCGGGCTCCATGCGACGGCATTGATCGTGGGTATCCTCGTGGTCTACCTCCTCAAGGACCTCTGGACAAACTGGATTCGCTCCGACGCCCGTCGTCTTCACTTAGAGGTCGGTCGTGATCTCGACCGTTTTAATCCGGCAAAAAGCATTGACCTTCAATTTGCCAATGGAACTGCGGGGTTTGATGCGCCGTTCCTGCTTGTCTCTCCTGTGAAGTCGGACATGCTCGTTTTCCCTCCGTCGTCCGAGGTCCAAGCCCAGATGAACGGTGTGTAATTCACCAAATCACCGAAAGCTCAGAAGCCGACCAATACTCGGACTTTCCATTGGGAAGACGACGGTGAACAATGAAAGGAAGTTTCTGTTCCAGAATTTCACGTTTTGCGACATTCCACACGAACTGCGGGTCGGATGTGACAAGACCTTCCAAACCGACAAGAGGCTTGGCACCTTCTGCAAGTTGCTGAGCACGGGTTCCCAGAAGATGAGTGTATTCCTACTTAGTCTACTACGGACGTGTGACACGAGGCTGTTTGAGATCCTCCTGAATGGACTTGCGTTCCACGGCAAGAACTTCCGGATGAAGAACACGCGATTCTTCACGAAGAGCGTCCATTGTATTTACTTATCATTCAAAGAGTTGTCAGTTTAATTCGTTTTCAACGACGACGACCTCCAAACAAACGAGTCGTGGAATAGTATTCCACACCCAGCAAGATTACAGAGATTAAGCTGACAACCGATCCCATTACGGAGCCGACCTACGGATAATAATAACCAGCACGTGTAGTATCCAACAGAGCATTCACTGCAGAAGTCGCTTGGTTAACCACCTTATTCTTGCTGTGAACATCAACATCCGCAGGAATTTGGTTTAAGATAATGGCAGCATACACCGCTCCCACAATCTGGAAAATGGCAAGGATCAACAGTCCTCCAATGACAAACAATTGAGCCGGATTTCCAGAGACAACCATGGCAACCATTACGAACCCAACAAAAGAAGAGACTGCATTGACAATTCCATTCCAATCACGAACCGAAAAGGGTTGGTTCGTCTCGGCTGCATCGAAAGTCGGTTTCAAAGGGGAAGAGCCTGTGTAAAGACCGACATACTTAGTCACAGCATAAATTTGATACGCAGACGAAACCAAAAATAAGAGAACAACGAGAGACAGACTCGCACTCATTTATACACAATTGCCTAAAAAAAGAAAATGGAGGTCCTTGATGTATTTGGCGATGATCTGACAGTGGTCAACGCAGCCCGTGTCTCCTTTGCGAAGGAATCTGCCGAATTTACAGAAAAGGATGCAAAACTCGTCCAATAGTTAGCAAAGCACAATCATGTGTCTCCGTTCTTTCATCCGCAGATTCGCTTCCGTATTCGGATGCCCATCTTCGTTGCCCGAGAGTGGTTTCGTCATACTATCGGATTCTCACGGAACGAAGTTTCCCGTCGATATGTGTCTGATCGACCTGACTGTTGGGTCCCCAAAATCGGAGACCTCCGAGAAGCCGATCCACGTGTGAAGCAGGGATCTCGGGATACTGTGGTTGTCAATGCGGATGAACTGCACAAGACGATTCAGGATCACACCGAAGGGGCGATCAACTTTTAGGAACACCTGATTGAACAGGGTGTGGCTCCTGAGATTGCTCGTTCGGTTCTTCCCCAGAGTATGTATACTGAGTTTATTGAGACAGGGAGCCTCGCTGCGTAGGCTCGTCTCTATAGTCTCCGGATTGGTCCGGATGCGCAAAAAGAGATCCGAACCTATGCAACAATGCTCGGATCTCTTCTCGAAAATTTGTTCCCGATCAGTTGGGCGGCGCTTACGACGCAGCAGCCGACTGCTTCCACGTAATATCGCACACCGCACATACCTACTGCCAAATCACATTGACCGCATCATTTCGAATTCCAACCACATCCGGCTTTGCCTTGCCTGAACGAGTCGGGCAATCTGCGTTGGGACAGACGATGGTGTGAAAGCGAGGCAGTGTCGGGTCATGCTTCAGATACGGATTCACTGCAAGGCGGGTCGAACGATCCTCTCGCAGTGAGTGTTCCTACACAATCGGATTCTCACGAGTAATCGGTTCCTTGTATTTGCACTTCTCACACTTGAGAAATGCGAACTTCTGACCATCCGCACCCGTGTCCTCCTCCATCGAGTAAAGCATGTTTCGGCACGAAGGACAGAACTTCATCTTTGTTACTCTCGACATAAAACACGTAAGTCATTCCGTTTTGGAGGGAACGCGACGCCCTTCATTACTCTTGAAATACTTGGTTGCACGAGTGAGTTCTTCTGTGTAATATTCGGTGTTCCGAATCCGAACCAATTCTTTGCGCGCCTTGCGAATCAGCACCATCAATTCATCGGTAGGGGTCTTCAACTAAAGGTTCTGGAGAAGGCAGAGATCCTTCCAAGTGACAGCCTCGAATTGTTCCATCAACTCTGCGAATACCTTGTCCATTCTATGTTTTGAATCTGAAAGTTTCTGTTCGTTCAAAACGGATCGTTCGCCAAGAATTTCTCTCCGACCTCAATACGAATGGCGAATTCTGGGACTCTACGTGATTTCCTTGAGTCTCGCAAGGCGACGGATGTTTGGACCCACACATCCCTCGCCGGGGGTAAGTAGTTCATTCCCCAGGATGATTTGGACACATTCTACGCGCTTTAGACGGAAAGTATCCTCGACCAAGAGAAGCAGTATTTGACGGAGAAGTGTACCGACATTGGTCCGCTCCGCATTGACTTTGACTTCATTTAGGACCGTGAAATTACAACACATAAGCATACCAAGGACCAAGTCAAGTCGTTCACTGAAGCATACATGAATGAAATTGCAAAGTATCTCACTATGCCGAAGAGCGTTGACATCTACATTATGGAGAAGCGCAAGCCAACCTTGGATGCCAAGAAGAATCGTATGAAGTCGGGCATCCATATGGTCGTCCCCGATCTCAAGACGCACAAGTTTATTGAACAGCGAGTTCGTCGTGAACTTGTCAAGTCTATGGACACCCACTTTGCGGGTCTTCCTCTCACCGAGACATGGGAGAAAGTGTAGGATGAAGCCGTTGTGAATCGTTCCGTTCCGTGGACACTGTAGGGATCTCGCAAGAACGATCCGAATGCACTTCCCTATCTTGTCTCGTAGGTTCTCCGTTTTGAGGATGGTAAGCTCTTGGAGAGTGAGGACATTCCCAAGCCTTCTGTCGATCTCATGAAGCTTATCTCACTGCGTCGTTCGGACAAGGAGGAAACACCGATGACGGAAGAGGCGAAGAAACTCTACAGCACTATCCGTGATATTGGTGATTCTCGGATTTCAGGAGGTCGTGCCGTTCTTCCAGCTCGTGGGCGTCCTGCCACTCGCGGTGAGAAGCCCGGTTCGCGTGCTTCTTCTCCAGCCGGTCGCATCCAGCGTCCTATGGATCCCGAGGAACGTGAATACATCAAGGCTCATGTGATGAATCTCAATCCCGATCGTGCACAGAATTATGCCGATTGGGTCAATGTCGGTCTCTGTCTGCATAATATTCATGTGGATCTTCTCGATGTCTTTCTGGATTTCAGTGCGCAGGATTCCACGAAGTACAATGAACTGGATTGCATCAACAAGTGGAATTCACTGACCTTCAAGAACGACGGAGAACGCTTGGGGCATGGCACACTTCGCTATTGGTCTCGACATGATAATTCCGAGAACTACATCCTTATTGAAAATAATAACTTTGATCGTCTTCTCTTGGCTGCCATCTCCTGTACGGAGCATGATGTGGCTTGTGTGATTCATGCCAAGTTTCAAGATCATTACAAGTGCACTGATTTCGGGAAGAATGTGTGGTATCGTTGGTTGGGTCATATCTGGTACGAGACGGATCGCGGTGTGAATCTTCAGCTCAAGCTTTCCAAGGAGATTGCAGGTGAGTTCTTCAAGAAGTCTCAGAAACTCGGTGATGAGATGGTCGCACGGAACCTCATCAATTGTCTCTCCGAAGGAAAGGGGGACTGTGGATTCTGCGAGTAGTGTCAGATTGAGAAGCAACGTGCCGGTCTTCAGCAGGTCTATACTAAGCTCAAGACCACCAAGTTCAAGGACAACATCATGAAGGAATGCCGTGAGCTCTTCTTCGATGAGGAATTCACCAAGAAGGTCGATTCCAACAAGGATCTGATTGCATTCAACAATGGTGTACTCGATCTGACTACGTTTGAGTTCCGCGATGGACGACAGGAGGATTAGTTGAGTTTCTCGACGGGTATTGACTTTGATCCGGATCGCCCGTATCATGAGTACCCTGAATGGGCAGAAATTGAATCCTTTATTGGAAAGGTTCTGCCGGATCCGGAAGTGCGTCAGTACTTTCTCCGCCATCTGTCTACGTGTTTGATCGGTGGAAATCGTGCACAGAAGTTCCACGTCATGACGGGATCCGGTTCCAACGGCAAGTCGATGCTTCTGAATCTCACAGCAAAGGCTCTGGGTGATTATGCAGCGGTTGTTCCGATCTCTCTCTTCACACAGAAGCGTAACAAGTCTGCGGCAGCCGCTCCGGAAGTCTTCCGACTCAAGGGACGTCGTTTCGTGACGATGCAGGAGCCGGACGAACGCATTGCACTGAATACAGGTCTGATGAAGGAGATCACTTCCTGCGAGAAGATGTATGCACGTGATCTCTTCAAGTCGGGTTGCGAGTTTGAGGTGCAAGCCAAGTTCCATCTTGCGTGTAACGATAAGCCTGAGATCAACACGACGGATGGAGGCACGTGGCGTCGTCTCGTGGTCATCAATTTCGTGTCCAAGTTCGTGGATAAGCCAAATGAGCCCCACCACTATCTGATTGATGAGAGCATCCAGCACAAGGTGAATTCAGGAGAGTGGGGGACGGCATTCCTCTCGTTCCTTGTTCACACGCTCAAGGAGGGTAAGGGATTCCACAAGCTCTTCACACCCAACAAGGTGATGGAGTATACATCCGAGTACCGTAATGAAAATGACGGAATCGCCAAATTTATTACGGAGAAGATTGGTGCTCTGGATGACGGAGAGGAAGCGAATGCAATTACGAAGGAAACTCTTCGTTCCGTCTTCAAGCAGTGGAAGATGGCGAATGATCAGATGACACTCACTCTGAAGGAACTGGAAGCTCGCATGGCAACGCTCTATGGTTCCTATCCTCGTGGAGGATGGGTGAACTTCAAGATTCTGGAAGCATAATTACCACTTCATAACCTTGCGATGGCGACGCGTCTTGCGTCCCTTTTTTCCACGACGGCGTCCTCCGACAGGGGAGGCACCCGGAACCGGTGCAGTTGAACCCGGCGCAACCGCCTCCGCAACTTGTCCTGTAGCATCCGCAACCTTCTCGCCAATGCTTTGGGCTGTGGAATCAACCGATGCAATGCCCGTCGGACCCGCTGTCTCTTCCTTCTTTCCCGTGAGCCAATCGAACCAACCACCCCCACGACGTGTCTTACGACCTTTGCGTGCCATTTATGTTAGTTGAAGATTTAACGGCGACCACCGACCGGAACCTACTCCTTGATGTAAGGAAGAACAACCGAGACCATCGCAAAGACAACCAAGAGATTGAACGCCGAGACGATCAGGTCGCCCACGTTAATCTTGATGGAACCCACATTGATCACGAGCTTCCCAATCCCCGCCTCAGTCGAAGCAAGAGGCGAAAGAAGAGGAAGAACCAAGTCACGCGACACCGCACCAAAGAAATCCTTGAGGGCAATGCCGATGTAGATACCCAACGCAATCGTCAAAACTTGAGACTCGACCGCCATTTTGATTGTTTTATCGGAAAAGAATAATTGATGGATACTCGATTTTGGGGTCCTTCTGGATGGCAATTATTGCATATGGTTACGTTTACTCGTGGATTGTTATCCCCAAAAACCCGATTCTTTGGTGTGATTCAAGATGTACTTCCCTGCAAGTAGTGTCGTGAGTCCACCAAGGAGTTTGTGAAAGAGATGCCTTTGGATACAAATTTTGCATAGTGGGTGTACAAGTTACATGACAAGGTAAACCACAAACTTCACAAGCAACACGAAGAAGATCCGAAGTCTCAACAGGATCCCGTGCCTTCGCCTTCTTTCGAAGAAGTGGTGCAAAAGTACCAGAAAATTATGAGTTCGGATCCCGAAGGATTACCCGGGCGTGATTTTCTGCTTTCAGTGGCCTACAACTTTGACCCCGAACAACATAACGTGGAATCCCACCGGATCTTCTGGAAGGAGTTGAAACTATTGTACCCGTTTTGGAAGTTTCGCCAACACATCGAAATCCCGGACTTCTCTTCGCAGAAGACGTAGTTCAAGGACGTGTAGAACATGTTCAAAAAAATGGGAATGAAAGATACCTTCAAGAGTCTTTCCCAGCATTTAGCCTACTACAAGAGTGGATGCACGAAAAAGACGTACAAAGGAAAAACCTGCCGACGCACGACAGGAGGTGGCCTTACGAAACGCCGTGACCCGAAGAAGACCCAGCGTGTTTCGCACGCAAGGCTTCTGTAATCCGAATATGCTTCTTTGAATAGGGACCATCTCCCTTCTTGGTTCGGGGATCCTTCTTAAGCTCACGACGAGTCTTGGGAGGATCCATATCTTTGAAAAAACGGTTTCCGGCTCTTGTTTAATCCATTTTTACACTCTCGGATTCATTCATACAAATGAAGGCATCCGACAGTACCAATTCGCTGACCGAGTTGACAGCACAGGATCCGATTCCTCCCACTCGTCGGGGTCCTCGTGAAGTGAAAACGATGATCGCTTTATCCTGCATTTTGGCTTCTTCCTTTTTTGGGACACTCGCATATTTCACGTTGTACAAGTGATATTTACAAACACTGAACTTCATCCAAACAAATGACATGTGTTATCTGTTTTGAGGATATGGATATGCAAGAGTTTGGGGATGCACATCATCACACGGAAACCTGTCGAAAACTCCAGTGCGGACATGCGTATCACACGGATTGTATCATTGAGTTCCTCTCCAACTCAAATCATAAATGCCCAGCATGCAATCAATACAAAACTCCGGAAGCCAAATTTAAGTTGCGTACCAAGTTGATGCAGATGGTTATGGAAGTCAGACGGGAGCCGGATATGCAAGAAATTATCAAGGAAATGGCGGAATCCAAGAAAGAATAGTTGGAAACGGTTCAACAAATCAAGAAAGAAGCCACTGCATTTATCAAGCAACGTGGGGCTGAACTTCAACTGAAGGAAAAACGAGCGTATATGACCTCTGCCAAAAAGTCACATGAAATGAAGATCTTTCACGCAGCCAAGAAGAAGGGACCCGAGTAGACACAAGCCTTAAAGGAGTTGAAGGACCGTCGTCGTAATTGGAAAGAGTATCGGGTTCTGCATCCTTGGTTTGGAATCCGTTTGTAAAACTCGGAATGCATTGTAAATGGAACCTTGGTATCCGGTTGTGATTGGGAGTGTTGCCTTCTTTTACATCCATTCTTTCATTCGGAATGCCAAATTGTACAAGCAAAGTAAAAACACTCTCACCTGGGGAGAGCTGTTTGAATCTTAGAGCCATGCAACCTAATGCTACACAATGTATCCCTATGCCTGATTTCTTGTGAGAACATCTCGAAGTGCTTCCTCGTAGGTTGAATAACCACCGGGAAGCATTCCATGCGAACCATCCAATAATTGCCACAGAATCTTAAACATTCTTTGCACAAACGAGGATTTCTCCTCGGTAAATCCATTTTACATCCACACGGTCCAGTGCACATAATCGGGGAACTGTTCATCTAATTCAATAACCTTTGCATACGCCTCGGCTTGCGTTTCAAATGCAAAGGATGTCATGGCTGCATACTTCAATTCTTTGGACTTGTAAGCAATATGAAACATCTTACAAATGGAATCGCTTCTTAAAGTCAGCAATCGATGCTTTTAAAGACGGTTTGTTCCAAAGAATCCATTTTGATAAGGCACCCGGTGTATCGGGTTGATTCCAATGCTCTCCCATCCCCGAATGGCGTTTGAGATAGCGTTGTTTGCGTGTCTTGTCCTTGTGCTTCGTGTAATCAGACATCCCACGTGCTCCGAATGGAACCACTTTTTGCTTACCATCCTTGTCAAAGACTGCATCCCACTTCTTTTCCTTCTTGTGAGACCTGCGAACAGTCTTCAGACGAAGCATTTATATTGATTGAATATAAATGGCACGTCGTCAGAAGGGCGGTGGATTTTTGGAAGTTACATATGCAATCCTGGTGTTGGTTCTTGTCGTTGGAATCATTCTTGCCGTATTGGGTGCATTAGGTTAGTTCACACCGCACTCTGCACCCGCTCCTGTAACACCGACTCCTCCGGAACCCAGTCCCGCACCACACTCTGCACCCGCTCCTGTAACACCGACTCCTCCGGAACCCAGTCCCGCACCACCCACACCAGGTCCTGCACTGACTTCGTTCTCTCCTCCTCACATTAATCCGTCTACTTGAGGATCATGACACCTCCACCCACCATAGCAATCGCAAGATAGTCATGAAAGTGAAGCACTTCTTTGAATAACAGAACACCCACCGTTGTGGTAGCCATCACGGATAATCCGGACCACAACGCATTGGTCATTGCAAGACCGGTTAACTTAAAGGTCTGCATCAAGAAAAGACCGACTCCCACGTAAAAGAGAACTCCCAAGAAAAACCAGCGCCAGTCTTTGAGCGAATTCTTAAAGCAAGACATTGCACAGGTTTCCAAACCGACAATGATCAGAACATAAATCAGGATCCAAGGAGTCCCCATTTGATTAAATATCTGGAAACAGTTCTTCCTCCTAATCAAATGCAGAATTGGAATCGCAAAGTACTTCAGTTAATGGATGAATCGGAGCATCCGAACCTTACCAAACAGTTGTGTGAAACGATCTTTCAACGTCTCACACGACGCCGTATTCGTGATGCAAAAAAGTTTCAAATGCGAGAGGGTCCTGAATTTTCTGTCTTTCTCGATGAGTTGAATGATCGATACCCTGAACAAGACGTAAAAGAACTCTTGTAGGATGATTCTTTTTTTGCATTGACGTAGGAAGTTGCAAGGGCGCAACGCTAACTTGAAAACGGAAGAATCTACAGAGTACGTATAAGAACTATACAAGAATGGGCGACACGATCATTGGCGTTCAGTTCGGCATTGCCAACCCCGATGATATCGTCAATCGGAGTGTCGCCGAAATCACAACTGAAAAGACATAGCAAAGTGGTCAGCCAGTTCCCAGTGGTGTCTTTGATGCTCGTCTCGGCGTGATTGAGGCAGGCAAGATCTGCCCCACTTGCAAACAGACCCACACTCTCTGCCCCGGTCACTTTGGTCACATTCGTCTTGCCCGCCCTGTCTACCTCTACCAGTTCATTGACTTCATCCAGAAGATTCTCGGTGTCGTCTGCCTCGCTTGCTCCAATCCGTACCTCCCCGATGCAGAACTCGAAAAGATTGCACTCAAAGCCAAGGGTATTGAACGCTTTGATATCATTCGTGCCGATTCCAAGACCTACAAGGACAGTGCTCTCAAGGAAACCAAGGCATGCCCTCACTGCGGTTCGCCCGCGATTGAGAAGATCACCAAGCGCGATGGAACGGTCGCCAAACTCGAAGCCACAACGTACGACAAGGAAGCCGAACCCATTCTACTGGAACCCGAGATGGTTCTCCGTTGCTTTCAGCGCATTACGGATGAACATGTGCGTGCACTCGGATTTAACCCCAAGTTTAGCCGTCCGGATTGGATGATCTGTACGGTTCTTGCAGTACCTCCGCTTACGGTTCGTCCTTCGGTCGTGATGGATGATAACCAGCGTATGGAAGATGACCTGACGCATAAGCTCATTGAAATCGTTCGCGACAATCAACGCCTTCGTACACAGATTGATAAGGGTGAGAATGCAACCGTAATTAGCCAACTTTCGGATATGCTTCAGTTTCACGTTGCAACCTACGTGGATAACGATATCAAGGGTCTTCCCCCAGCAGCCCAGCGTTCGGGTCGTCCTCTCAAGACTCTCAAGTCTCGTCTCGGAGCCAAGCATGGTCGTGTGCGTGGTAACCTGATGGGAAAGCGTGTGGATTTCAGTGCTCGTTCTGTCATTACGCCCGACTCCAACATTGATGTGGATGAACTCGGTGTTCCGGAGGAGATTGCAATGAACCTTACCTTTCCGGAAGCCGTCACTGCCTACAATCGGGATCGTCTCATGAGCTACATTCGCAACGGACGCACGAAGTATCCGGGTGCCAAGTCGGTGTAGATTCGTGACAGTAACCAAACCTACACACTCAATTAGATCAAGCCAGAACGTCTGGATCTCAAGGAGGGAGATATTGTCCATCGTCATCTGATTGATGGAGATGTCGTTCTCTTCAATCGTCAGCCTTCGCTTCACAAACTCTCTATGCTTTGCCACCGTGTCAAGGTTCTTCCTGGATCGACGTTTCGTCTCAACGTTTCGGCTACCAAGCCGTACAATGCTGACTTCGACGGTGACGAGATGAACATGCACGTTCCGCAGAGTATCACGTCGGCTACGGAACTCAAGGTCATTGCTTCCCTTCTTCGTCAGATCATCTCGCCTCGTAAGGTCAATCCGATCATCGCTCTGTAGCAGGATACGATGACAGGTACGTACCGTATGTCCAAGGCACAGACTCCCATTCCCGAACATCTCGCGATGAACATTCTTGCACGCACCAAGAAGCCTCTTGCGAACTTCAAGCGGACTGGAATGGCTATGACTGGACCTCAAATTCTGTCCGAAGCGTTCCCTATGATCAACACAGCTCATCTCACGAATGGAATGATCACAAAGGCTCCTCTGAATTCAGGTGCATTTACTGGTGCTTCCAAGGGTATCCTCCACGTGGTCTACAACGAGCTTGGACCGGATCGTGCAGCCGATATGATCAATGCAATTCAGGCAATTATCACCAAGTACAATCTTCACACCGGTTTCTCGACGGGTCCTTCCGATCTTGTCCTCAACAAGGAAACGGAGGATTTCATGAATGAGAAGTTCAAGGAAGGGCGCGAGCAGGTCTCGGAGATTCTGTCCAGTGTCCATGGCGGAACCTTTCTGAATGAGACGGGTCGTTCGAACGGCGATGAACTGGAACTCAAGATCATGCAGACGCTTCTCAACATTGGTAATCCGATCGGTGAAAAGGCAATCAAGAGTCTTCCCCAAGACAATCGCATGATTGAGATGGTGGATTCCGGTTCGAAGGGTTCCAGTCTGAACATCCAGCAGATGATGGCTCTGCTGGGTCAGCAGAACGTCGATGGTAAGCGCATTCAGTTCATGATGGATAATCGCACTCTGCCTCACTACTCCAAGTACGACGATGGTCTGGAATCCCGTGGTTTCATTGAGAACTCCTTCATCACCGGTCTTCGTCCGACGGAGTTCTTCTTCCACGCGATGGCAGGACGTGAGGGTCTGATTGATACAGCCGTCAAGACGTCACAGACGGGGTAGATCCAGCGTCGTCTTGTCAAGTTGATGGAGGATCTCCATGTGGAGTAGGATGGAACGGTTCGTGATTCGACAGGAACCATTGCGCAGTTCTACTACGGCGAGGATGGAATTGATGCAATCTCGGTGGAGAAGCAGGAGTGTGGTCTTCCTCGTATGACACTGGAGGTGGTCTACTCTAATTTCGCTGCATCCAAGGCGGACTTTGCAGCGGTCATGTCGGAAGAGCCGAACGAAGATGCACCGGACTTCCTCGATCAGATTCTGAAGGATCGTGAAATGCTTGTGAAGCACGTCCTTCGATACAACAATGGAATTGACTTCAATGCACCCGTACACCTTGAGCGAACAATTGCGAAGTATAAGAATCCTTACTCCACAAAGACCGATCTGACTCCTGAGTATGTGATTGAAGAACTGAATAAACTCTGCAATGAGCCTATGGTTGCGCCGAATCGTCTCTTCCACGTTCTTCTGCGCTTTCACTTGGCTCCCAAGAAGAGTCTTATCGTTCTGCGTCTGACTCGTACCCTCTTTGATGAACTCCTTCGTGAGATTCGCTACAAGTAGATCAAGGCTCAAGTGCATGCGGGTGAAATGGTGGGTGCTCTCGCTGCCCAGTCCATTGGTGAGCCGACGACACAGCTCACTCTCAATACTTTCCACTCGGCAGGCACGGTCAAGGCGAATGCAACGCAGGGTGTGCCTCGTATTGAGGAACTTCTTCAGGCAACTCAGAATCTCAAGAGTCCCCTCAACTATCTCTATCCGGTTCACGACATTGCGGTATCCAAGGATCGTGTGATTCAGATGAAGATGGAGATTCAGAAGACCATGCTTCGTGATATCACCAAGTCCGTTCGTATCTATTAGGATCCCAGCCCTCTCTCGACGAATACACTGGTTCAGGAAGATCGTGAAATTCTTGCGATGTAGGAGCGGTTCTCGGTGACGAAGGCGAATGAGTGTGTCTCGCCATGGGTCATGCGCCTTGAACTGGATCCTTTGCAGATGGCATCGCGTAACCTCACGGACATGTCAATCATCCAAGCGCGCATTCAGAACAACAAGGCACTCCGTATCTTTGAGTGCATTCATTCCGATTCCAGTTCTTCCAAGCTTATCCTGCGTATCATGTTTGGCACAGACATTGCAAAGAACGTTCTCTCTCTGCGCTTCCTCGAGGACAAGCTTCTGGATACGGTTCTGACGGGTGTGGAGGGTATCGGTCGTGCGATTCCTCGTGAGATTCTCGGTGAGCTCGTCTATAATCCGAAGACGGGCGGATAGGAGGGATTGAAGCAACACGTTCTGGATGTGGAAGGCACGAATCTGTAGGAACTCCTTGTGCTTCCGAATGTGGATGCAACACGTACTTTCTCGAATGACATTCACGAGATTCGCGAGATCTTTGGAATTGAAGCAGCGCGTATCTGTCTTCTCGAGGAGCTGGGAGATGCATTCAAGGCAGAACCGATCAACTACCACCACATGTCTGTCCTTGTCGATACGATGACGTGCCAAGGCAAGTTTGTGCAGATTACGCGTGTGGGAATGTCTAAGCAGGATTCGGGGGTTCTTGCTCGGTCTTCGTTCGAGATGACCGCGCGTGTTCTGTTTGATGCTGCCGTGGAGGGTGAGTTTGACTCGATGCGGGGTGTCTCGGCGAATATCATGTTTGGGCAGAAGCCTCCCTGCGGTACAGGATTTGTGGATATTCTGGTGGATGAGACCAAGCTTCCCGAGGGAGTGGAAGAAGAAGTTACGGATGGCGATCTTGCCCATGCGAATGAGATTGTGAATCAGGAACTTTCAAAGGATGAAGCCAATGGTGTGTGTCGTATGGAGGATATTACGATGGCTTGGTGATTAAGTTAAAT
>Ga0247723_1000754_pt1 | contig 20778 bp, 27 predicted proteins | sample MSEWelMarce5H_FC_FD_189079 | JGI IMG/M metagenome (GOLD analysis project Ga0247723, IMG submission 189079) | Subsurface sediment microbial communities from gas well in West Virginia, United States - MSEEL Well Study Marcellus 5H_FC | ecosystem: Environmental > Terrestrial > Deep subsurface >... | reverse complement strand
AAAGATGTATTTAACATCACCCTAAGCGGCGGCTTGTCTGGTGATGTTTCAATAAATGAACAGACTGCTTCCTACACCCTTGTGTTGGCTGACAAGAACAAGATTGTCGAGATGGGTGTCGGTTCGGCAAACAACCTCACAGTGCCCCTGAACTCGTCTGTGGCCTTCCCGATTGGCTCTCAAATAAACATTCTTCAGACGGGAACTGGACAAACCACAATCGTGGCTACTGGCGGCGTGACAATCAATGCCACCCCAGGACTTAAGATGCGGGCTCAATGGTCTTATGCTACGCTCGTCAAGAGAGCAGAAAACACTTGGGTGCTCGTTGGAGACATTTCGGCATAAATCATGGCAACAAAGGACTCGGGCGGTAAAAAGCCAACAGCGCCAACCATCGGCACGCCAACGCTTGTTTCAGGTACGGTTGCAAACGTTGCTTTCACAGCGCCTTCATATATTGGTAAAGGTACTGTAAGTTATCGAGCAACAGCAAGTTCTGGTCAGACAGCAACTGGAAGTTCTAGTCCAGTTCAAGTAACCGGTCTTACTGCAGGTAGCACCGTTACATTTACCGTTGTAGCAATATCGTCAAACGGAGTTGAATCTGCTTCGTCTGGAACGAGTTCTTCGCTCGTAATGGGTATCGCACCTAGCGCTCCAACCATTGGAACCGCAACTGGTGGAAACGCGCAAGCAACCGTTACGTTCACACAGGGTGCAACCGGAACGGCTGCAGCTGGAAACGTAACATATAGAGCGACTTCAAGTCCTGGTGGTCTTGTTGCAACTGGTCTTAACGTAACTTCACTTACAGTCACTGGCCTTACAAACGGAACTGCTTATACATTTGTTGTAAGAGCAGAAAGTGCATTTGGAAACAGTCCAAACTCTGCTGCATCAAACTCTGTTACACCTGTAGCACCACCATATTTCCCACCGTTCTTTCCCCCGTTTTTCCCGCCTTACTTCCCGCCGTTCTTCCCGCCGTTCTTTCCTCCATACTTCCCGCCGTTCTTCCCTCCATTCTTTCCGCCTTATTTCCCACCGTTCTTCCCTCCTTTCTTCCCGCCATTCTTCCCACCATTCTTCCCTCCTTATTTCCCACCAAGATTCAAGTAGGAACAAAAATGAAATCAATCTATGACATTGAACTCAAGTCATGGGACGGAGAACGAGACGTCCTTAAAGACTGTGATGGCAAAGTAACACTCATCATCAATACGACTGGTCATTGCGGAAATGCGCCACAGTTTGGAATCATTGAAGGTCTCTATCAAAAGTACAAAGACCTCGGGTTTACTGTTGTTGCAGTCCCAACAAATGACTTTTGCGGTGGTGGAGTTACTTATGGAGAATACGCAGACGGCGTAAGAGATGCCAAGCATGCAAGGGATTATGGGGTAGATGAATGGAATGCTTCATTTGATTTTTCCGAGCTAATCGTTTCTTGGCATGAAAAGCTGGAGCAAAAACAGAACACCCCACATGAGCTGTATCAAACCCTCATGACGGATGACGAAAAAAGACTAAAGCAAGATATGACTGGAAACTTTGAAAAGTTCTTGGTTAACAAAAAGGGTGAAAGAGTAGCCAGAATAACTAATGGTGTGCTTCTTGAATATGCCTACAATGACGGTCGTTGCGACTCTCCAGAAGTAGAACTTGCTCGACTTTCCAAGATGATTGAAGACGAGCTGGCAAAATGACGACAATTGAAACTTATCTGAATAGCAAACATACAGTTGCCCAAGAGGTTGTTCATCCAGTCTCGCTTTATGACATTCCAATTGCTTCTGCTGATGGGAGAAACAAAGACATTCTCGCAGGCAGAAAAGGCAAGGTAACTCTAGTATTCAATGTTGCTGCTGGCTGTGGAAATATCCCTCAGCATGGCGTGATTGAAATGCTAAATCAGCGTTACATCAATGAACCAAATTTTGACATTATTGCAGTTGTAGTTGATGACTTCCAGTGTCACGGATACAAAGAATTCCAAGACGGGATTGCATCATACTGCGAAAGAAATAACCTTGATATGTCGGTTGGAGAATTTGCGAAGAAGTATGCAGAAGACAACTTTGGCACCACATTTGAGTTCACTGAACTAACAAATGCCCGTGTTGACAAAGTTACCTATGAGTCAGATTTTGTACCAAACACGAATATTACCCAAACCCAAAATGCTCTTTGGTTTTATTTGACCGAAAGCTATAAAGCAACATTGAATGAGCTTGGTGTTCCTTACACGGGCGAGATTGTTCCTTGGGGCAATCAAAGCGAAGTTGTTCCAGACGGGGTGAAACTTGCTCATCCAATCACTGGTAATTTTACTAAGTTCTTGATTGACCGGACTGGGACAAAAACCAAGAGGTATTCAAATGGGTTCCTGCTTGGCGAAAGAGATGTCAGTGGAGAAATCTATCCTTGGCTAAATGAAAAATTTCTTGATGACGGACAGAAAGACTGGAAGCCGGTCATAGGTCCTAAAGATGACGGCAAACCATGGATTGAACCAAGTATCAAAGACAAGGGTGTTGACCTTTCTCTTGACCTAATCAGCATGGATATTGACGACTACCTGAGTCAGGCATAAACCAAAAAACAAGATAGTCTTAATGCATGGATTCACCATGGAAAGTAGAACCAGGTTTTTTTGGAACAGGTCCAGAAAATATCCATGTCATCAAGAACTTTATTGATGAAAAAGATGTAGCCACTATCGCTTCATTTGCACGAACCATAAATGAATGGTCAAATGGCTCGGATGAAGACATCTTTGATGAAAACGGTGTCTGCACCTATAGTGCTGCATACTGGAATAACAGGCAGTGCACATGGGATATTTTGCAAAGAATTAATAAAGAGGTTTATGACCTGATTGATTTTTATTTAGACAAGATGGCTTTGGTTGCTGGAGAGATTTTCAATTGCAAACTCCAGAAGCGTCCACCCTGCATTGTTAGATGGTTTGAAGGTATCGAGCAACGTCCTCATGCCGATAAACAGATGAATGATGGTTCCCCAAATCCTTTCCCAACCTACGACATAAATTCACTCTTTTACTGGAATAATGATTTTGAAGGCGGTGAGCTGTACTATCCAGAACACGACATTGTTGTAAAACCAGAGCCGGGACTTGCAGTAATTCACCCCGGAGACATCAATTATCTTCACGGGGTAAAGTTGGTTACAAGTGGAGAGCGATACACCTCTCCTGCATTTTTTACGGTTGAATAAAATGAGGATTGAACCAGCACTGGATAAACCAGATATAACCATCATTCCAGACTTCATACCTCATGATGAATGGCTAAAAGTGCACGAATATGCAAAAGCAACGGTGCCGAAATTCAAGATTTTTAGCAATACTGGAAGTCCTTACAGATGGGGTAGTTTTACGCACTCTCGTTATCAAGATATTTCTTACGAAAGAAATGTAAAACTTGATGATGATATTTTGGACAAACTCCAAAAAGGTGAAATTGATGAACCATTTCCAGATTCGCTTCAGCAAACCGAGGACTGGAATTTAAAATATTCTGCAGTATTTGATGAAGAAGTTAAAATAATACTTTTTAATATGACTTGTAAAATTCAAGATGAGATTTACAAAAGATACGGTCAGTACACGTCTTGGGAGTTCGGTCCATATATAACCGAATATACGGCTGGTCGCTCATTAAGGCTCCATTGCGACGGCCCACAATACTCGATGGATGGCAACCCATACACAGACTTTTCATCTATTTACTATATAAACGAAGACTTTGAGGGTGGCGAGTACGTCATGCCAGCAATGGGTTTGACATACAAGCCGAGGGAAAACAGCCTCATCTTGCTGTCCAAAGCTCAGAGCGAGGACTCGGCGCATGGAATAAACAAGGTTCATAGCGGCACAAGATATTCATCTCAAACATTCTTTGTGATAACGGAAGGGGAAATGGGGTTCCCTGATATAACGGCAAACATGGATACAACTGAATAGACTGCAGGTATGGAAACAGTAACACTTAGTGACCCACGCCTTGGGATTCTTGTTTATAAGAATGCAATACCAAAAGAACTTGACATTATCAATCGACTTGAGTCAACAATTGGGAACAGCACCACGATGCCATTTATGTGGTGCGAGGCACTTGTTGGGTATTCACAGAAGATGCCAGAGTACCGAGACTGTGTTGACTGCAAGATTGGTCAAGTTCATATGGACCATCTCCATCATTACCCACAGTTTGCAGAACTTAAGAACATTTACAACGACACGGCAAACGCGATTCGTTCGTGCATGACCGACTATCAAAGCCGGTACAACATCAATATGGAGTACATGGAGGCCATCAACTTTGTTCGGTACGGTGCCAACCAGCACTTTCAAGTCCACACCGACCACGGCTTCTCATACACCTGCACCGTTTCTTCTGTTGCATATTTCAATGATGATTACGAAGGAGGAGAACTCTGGTTTCCTTACTTGGATTTGACTTTCAAGCCAGAGGCTGGAGACATCGTGATGTTTCCTTCAACATTCATCTATGCTCATGCGGCTAGACCAGTAGTAAGTGGTGTCAAATATTCAGGTGTGACGATGTTTGATTACAACGACAGAAACCACGACATCAAGGGTAGTTATGACGGAGTGAAGGCTCCAGCGAGTCAGTAGTGACTACAGTAGGAATCTATTCTCCTGGTGCAATGGGTTCTACCCTTGCATATTCTTGCTCGCTTTATGGGCATAGAACCATCTGGGCATCAGAGGGTCGTTCTGATGAAACAAAAGCTCGTGCAGAAAAATTTGGCATAGAAGACGTTTTTTCGTTTGACAACCTTTTAGAGCAAAGTGAATTTTTGTTTTGCATTGCTAAAAACTTTGACCCGTTTGAGTTGGGTAAAAAGATTGCATCAAAGGGATTTGATGGCATTTATGTAGACATGAACGCTATGTGGGCGGATTCAAACGACACAGACTTGGAAAATATACTCGTGCCGAGTGGAATCAAGTATGTCGAAGGGGCTCTTCGTGGATGGCCCATCATTGAACCATCAAGCGACGACATCGGTGAAAAAACGATGTACCTATCCGGTCAGTACGCAGATACGGTGAAAGAGTTATTTGGTGGTTTTTGGCGCATACGAACCATGCCAAAGTCAGCAAAATTGCTAAACCGCGTTCTTGCAGAGGAGATAGCGATTATTTATGGTCAAGGTTAATCTAAGAAGAACGTACAACAATCCACCAGAGATTCGGCAATCACGCATCAACCGTGACTGGATGGATGATACCTACAAGAAGCATGCCTACCAATGCTTGCCAATGACGTTTGCAAATGTGTATGGGTGGGAACTGGTTCTCCCACAGGATGTAGTTGCTCAATGGGACGGCGGAAATACAGTGCCCACAATCCTTGAGGGCGAGTCCTATGGCGGAAGACAACTCGCCTATGGAGGAATCATTGGAATGGTTTCATTTTCTACTGGTTGGATTTTTGGCACCGAACCTGGGTATGACACATTTATTAGTGGTTCCCCAAACTACATCAGGGAAGATGCACAAGCTCTTTCTGCGATTATTCCAAGCAGTTGGTGGCCTGATGAGTTTCAGATGAATTGGAAAATCAACAAGGTTGGCGAGCCTGTGGTATTTGAGGCTGGAATGCCATTTTTATTTTTCTCAATATTTGAGAGCAATGTCATGAGTGATGTTGAGTTTACGGTTGACAATCTTTGGGATAATAAAGAATTGATGGATAGTCGAGCAAAGTATGGCGACCTAAAGATGAAAAACAATCAAGAAAATCCTTGGACTTGGACAAAAGGTATTAAAACTGGTCTAGATGCTGATGGTAATAAAATTGGGCCGACATTTACGGGGATGCCAAAACTCGCAATACCAGAGCAATAATCATGTCAATGCTTGATTACAAGGAATTGCTTAAAGCAAATATTCATGTCATTGACGACTTTGCATCAGATGATGAATTGTCAAGAATTATTGAAGTATGTTCAAAATTTGATAATTGGGACAATACTTGGCTTGAACATGTAGATGGTGAAAGATACACGGAGAGACCAGACTGCCAAGAGAGAGCAGTTGTATCTTCTAGGGCTTTATCTGTCGTTTCTGCAACGGTTGGGAGAAGGCTATCTTTCCTGTACGAACCATATTTACGGAAATACCCACCGGGCTCGTATCTTAGAATGCATGCCGATGCAGAGGGGTATTACGGCGAAGTCCCAGAACCATTGAGAAACTACGACCCTCAAAACCCTATGTGCGAAGTCCTAAATGAATGCTCGTCAATTCTTTACCTGAATGATGACTATGAGGGCGGCGAACTCTATTTTGAAGCCCTTGATGTTTTGATAAAGCCAAAAGCCAATCAGTTGGTATTTTTCCCTAGTGGGTCAGAGTTTAGACATGAGGTTCGACCAGTGCTCAATGGCAATAGGTATACCCTCGCTTCTTTCTACACAACTGATAAGTTAGTTGGGCTACACGAGAAGATAAGAGAATTGATATGAAATTGGGAAACTACGATTCAGCGATGGCTAGGAATCGGGCTGCACGGTTTTTGACGACGTCAATTGGTGAGATGCAACAGTTGATGATTTCAGAAAACATTGATTTTGTATATTCAGGTGAAAATCCGCACCCCGAAGGAACGATAGAACACAATGCCTTCAAGGTAATAACCAGTGAATATTCATCATTGGAGGCACTGAAAAATGAATGAGCCACAAGAGTTTGAAATGAGCACTAGAAAAGGTGAGGCAATAACCGACACTGAAGAGTGGGATAACGAAGTGATTGAGTGGGATTCAAGTACTGGTATTTACTATGTCGCTGGCAAGCCAGTGTCTCTATGTCAAGGCGTTGCAATGTTTGATGTCAAGGAAGAAGATGATGAGCAAGTATGACCCAATTGCTGACTTGGAATACCGTTCTGAGCAATTAGCAGCATTTCTGTTTATCCTTGGGTTCAAGGAAAGTCAGTTTTCAGAAGTAACCATTGACGATTGTGTGAATGCAATTAGGGACAAATATTGCTATGACCATGACACCAATATTGATTCGCGTGTAAAAGACTACATCAAAAGACAAAACATTACTTTGACGAGGAATGTGCGCCGTGCATGGTTTGATGTTCAAGTAGCAATGCATGAGGTTGAAAATGGAACAAAATAAACGATACGAGCCAGAGGTGTCTTTTGACTTTAGTTCCCTGCAATTTGATTGGGCAAAATATGCAGAAAAGTGCAATCAAGAAGATGGCGGACACTCTGTAGCAATAGCTGAATATCTGTTCAATACTGTTGGTATTGATAGAAGGAATATCGCTACTGGTGGAGCAAGCGACTATGAGTTCGTAGTTCACTATCCAAGACCAAACCTATCCAGCGCATATGGTCAAGCACAATGGATGGCGATTCTATTAATTCTTGGAATCATGGATATATCCAAGAAGAAGAATGTCCTTGCTATTTCTGGAGGCTTAGACAGGTTCAGACTTAAAGTATTTCAGTCTTTGTATGGTGCAAACATTACATTCCTGAATAACAAGAAACTAAACCTTTACGAGAAGTTTCAAGACCCTATTAGCGATTACGACGTAGTAACTATGCAGGATTTTGAGAAGCATTTAAACAACAAATACGACATGATGCTTGCATGGTCGCAGGATATGGAGAATCCATTAACTCCAGTCGGAATGTTTGTTGACCGGCTTGAAAAAGGCGGAGTACTGATAATCCAGAACACCTCAGACAGCATGTTCCTTTACAATAATCACACTCAAGCCACACCGATTTGGGGGTACCACGAAGCACTAAAGAAAATCGGTGGGTGCAATGTTTATCATATTCCAGTATTTTATGGAATCACAATCGTTGTAAAGAGCGACTCATGATTGTCAGAGACAATGCTCTTAGCAGTGATTTATATGCTGAGGTTTTAGGTGATAAGTCATTCTTTCCCGAATCAATGGGTTCAGACGAAAGACTGGCAACTGAACTAAATTCATATCACTACGAACAGTCTAGTTGTTTTGCACCGTATATGTTTTGGGACGGCTGGTGGTCATCACCAGCAAATACGAATAGAAAGCGTGTTGTGCAAGCAATTTGGGAACACAACCTTCCGTGCAGTACAGATGAAATACTTGGAATCGAATATTGGACAAGAACTTATTTACCAGGTCAATATCTTGATGTGCATGTTGACGAAGATACATTTTTGTATCAAGACTCAAAGACTTTCAGCGGCCCACTAATTGGTTCAATCCTCTATGGTATTGACAATCAAGACGGTGGATTTGTGGAGATATATAACAAAGCTATTTTGAAAGATGGTGACTACGAGGCAATTGAAGCGGACAGTATCAATAAATTGCTTGTTCCAGTAGAAGAACGAGAACGGATTGCCTATAAAGGCAACAGATTAGTCATATTTGATACCGGGCATGTTGTTCATGGCACGACACCAGCAAAGAGTGGGATACGCCAAGTTATGGTGACAAATGTATGGCACAGGGACAACCCGCCAACTGCTCTAAAACTAGGGGAATTCTTTTATGAATAATGTAGAAAGAATCAACCTTATCCAAATTGATGTTCTTAGAACAAAGTTATCTGGTATTGACAATAATAAACTTATTGAAGAGATAGTCAATACTCGTGGAGAAATTGATGAAACATACTTAGAAGATAAGCACCATACTTACTACGAGGATAAGCGTTACCCGTTTGGTTATGTTGAATCTGAGAAACTCATAAATAAGTTAACTGAGTCTGTTTCTGCAATTCTTGGTCGCCAAATGATTTTGAGCGAGATTTGGACACTGACACTTGAACACGGACAATCAGTGGCTGCGCATTCGCACAAGTCAAACACTCATCTGCATCCAGAGGAATACTTCTCGATTGCTTACTATCCAAGCGCCCCAGACGGAAGTGCAGACTTGATATTTCTAGCAAATGCCGCCAACACAATAGATAACTCCATTGTCATCAAACCAGAGACTGGAGACCTAATAGTCTTCAACTCTTATCTAAACCATATGACCAATCGTCATAGGAATAAAGATGAAGCACGTATTGTCATTAGTGCAAACTTCATACCAAATGACCCAAATCAAACTCCAACACAAGACTGGAGTGCATACTCAAGGATTGGTAAAGATAGCTCCAATGGTTATGACAGATGCTTTGCGCTCAAGATTGTCACCCCGTTTGGAGTTGAGGAAGCAACACTTGGGATAAAAGGAAGTGTCGCCGAGATATTCAACCATAGTGGAAAGTATTTTATAGAAAAATTCACTGAGACAGATAGTTCATTTGGTGCTCGTTTATCCGTTGACACACCAATGATTGTTGATATTGGTATTCAATTTTCAATTGGCTCAAGAGGTGCAATTGATGGCTCTCTCATGATTGGCGAGTTTGCGAAGTATAAAGTTAGTGGGGTCAGGCTGTGAATCAATCAATATATGACATACCAATCAATTCAATAGATGGGAACGAGAACATCCTTGCTGAATTAAAAGGCAAGGTGACATTGTTCTTTCCGTTTGCATCCAAAGCAGGGTATGAGCCAAAATGCAGTCGTATTTGGTCTTATGCAAGAACGGCTAGGAACCTATGGGAACTCCAGAAGCTTCATGAAATGTTTGATGGTTTCAATGTCGTTGGAATACCATCCAATCAATTCTGGAACATGGAACCGCTAGAGAATGAGCAGATATCAAAATTCATTAAAGAGCAGTATCCATTCGTTACATTTCCAATTACCGAAAAGGTTGTCCTCAATGGAGATGATGAGCATGAGGTTTGCTCCCACTTGAAAGGATATGTTAAGAGACTGGTTGATGATACGAAAGCCAGCACAACACTTGCTGCCGCACAAGGGCAAAACCTTGCTGGTGGCTCCATTCACAAGATACCTGCGTATTACGAGAAATTCATTGTGAATGGACACGGTCGCCAAATGTATAGATTTAGGTTTAGCATCAGACCGTTGGCAGATGTCGTTGAGACTAGCGATATGGACCAGACGATTATCCAGGCAGTACAATCGCTGTTATGAGTGATTTCAATTTTAATCCAGAACATCTTGGTGGCGGAACGGTTATTTTCAAGAATGCGATAAATGTCCCCCAGAAAGAGGCATTTGAGTATCTTGACAGAATGAAAGACGAATCATTCAAAAATTCATACACGATTGTCAAGGACGATAATGGCAATCCACTTCATGCAATCAATAAGGGTGGATTTATCTATGACCTTGAGGACATGGATAGGGCGCCTATTCGTATTGGAAGTTTGGATATTCCATTTTTCCAAGAATGCGAAAAGGCAATCTATGGAGCACTTCTTCGCTATATAGAAATGTTTCCTGCCGTCTTGCAGTGTCTATGGTGGAAAAGTCCTGGACATGTGCTCAGATATGCCAAGGGTGGTGGACTTGGATTTCATGCAGATAACGATGTCAACTACCGCTATGGGCGTGAACCGAAAGAACAACACGCAACACGAAACGTACTATCGGCGCTTGTATATCTAAATGACTGCACGGATGATGAATCAGTTGAGTATTCATTCTCTGGTGGACATATGACAATTCCATACTTTGACATTGACATCGCCCCAATGACTGGCGCAATAGTTCTAATGCCAGCAAACTTCATTGGAGCACATCAAATACACGAAGTTACACGTGGTGTCAGGTACTCATATTTGACATGGTTTGCACAAGGCTCGGAAGACTCAGAACGCGGATGTTCGCCAGCCCACCCAGAGGAAACCATGTTTGTAAACAATGGTCAATGGTGGCTCCCTTCGCTGTTGAATGATTATTCAGATTACTTGATTTACAAGTATGGTTCCTTAAAAGATGCTCCGGCTGAAAAAACCGATTATCTAAACAGAGCTAACGACCACTAAATCTATTCTGTTTTTTGGTTAAACATCTTGTCACTGACAAATAAATGTTTAGCGAGCGTACTAGATGAATGTATTAATCCCAGTGGATTTGGAACATTGAACTCATTCAGTAGTTCTGCCATCTTCCCATTTGCTATGTCTTCCCAAAATGCGCGCATTGCTTCAGCGCCAGTGCGACCAGCAATGTAATACTTTGCCTCAATCTGGGCAGGAAGAATATTGTCTGCCCAATGGTTGTACCCATCTTTTTCGACCATGTTTGGCAATTTGGCAAACTCTTGAACCATTATTTCAGTCCATCGATTAAATGCCTCGTTCTTTTCGTCCATTGGACTAGCATACCCTTTATGAAACGAGAATTTAAGTTCAATGATGTTGAACCAAAACATCTTGGTGGCGGGGTTGTCGTATTTAGTGGAGCAATTGATTTTGACAATGAGTGGGCATGCTCTTTTGCTGAGCAGCAGGTTTCAAAAGAACGTTCTCAAATGTACGAGGATGCTATTGACCCAGAAACAGGCAAACCTGCATTTATTAATCGGAGTGGGTATTACTTTGACGCTGACGGCATGAACCAAATGCCTAGACGCGGCTCCCAAATACATATGGATGCAAGCGAAGATGTCAGGAGCTTTTTGGAGTTTCTTGAGAAATCAAAAGACTCTTATCTACTTAAGTACTTCTACCTTTTCCCATTGGCATACAAGAATGTCTGGTGGAAAGTGAAGGGTCACCTAGTTTCCTACTCCGTTGAAAATGGGGGTAAGTTCCTGGGTCCACACTCAGATACAAGTGCTGATTACTCATATGGCTTCCCACACCCACACGACCAGTTGGCTACAAGAAATACCATCTCATGCATTGTTTACCTAAATGATAATTTTGATGGCGGGCATCATTATTTCAATTATCTAGACATTGATTACAAACCATGTGTTGGAGACATCTTAATGTTCCCATCAAATTACATGGCCGCCCACGAAGTCAAAGAAACTACAGGTGGGAGTAGATACACATATCTTGGCTGGTATTCACATGGAACCCCAAACGAACTGGTTAACGAACACATTGTTGACCCAGTTGAGAATCCAGAACTAGCAAAGACTGCAACTAATGTTTATATGCCCACACTCCGTTCTGACTTTGCTGAATACCTAAATAAGGTTGACCCAGGAAAAACATCTTTCGGTCATAGCCTTGTAGAAAGCATGCACTCGTGATTGCAAAGCATTTAGGCAATGGAGTCATGTTATTTGAAGATGTGATTGATACTTCATCTTTTAGTGCATATCTTGAAAGAATTTTTGCTGAGAAATCAGAAGCAACAAATGGTGTTGATATTGATTCATCTCAAAACGATGGTGGATACACGGTAGAAGAATCACATGCATCAGAGTTGCCTATTAGATTTCATGGACTTTCTAGTGGTTCTGAATTCCTTAAAGAAATTACAGAGTCAATTGATAATGCTTTGTATAAGTGTCTCGTTGAATACTGTCGCTCATTCCCTGTAGCAATTGATTGCATCAGATGGAGAACAAGTGGGCAGGTAGCTTCGTATTCAATTGGTCAGAACATCGGGCCGCATAGTGACTGCTCAATTCCTTACGACAATCAAGGGAATGTGCTCAACTCATTTCCACTCCACAACACTCTTACTGCATCAATGGTTTTAAATGATGGATACGAGGGTGGAGCAATAAAATTTAGACCATGGGCAATAACAACAAATCCAAAAATTGGATGCGTGTTGATTTACCCTTCCTCATTTATGGGGTGCCATGAAGTTGAACCAGTTACCTCAGGGGCAAGAAATGTATATCTGCAATGGTTTTGTCAAGGCAAACCAGAGATGCAGATTCTAAAAGAAAACGAACTAAACAATCTTGTGACCGATGTTCAGCATTACGGTCAAAAATATGTACATGTTGGGATTATTGAAAACGATTAACCAATATCGTTAATCGCTTTACCGCGCTGCTCGTTATCAAAGAACACTTGAGCATGCGAGTAAGCCTTCTTCAGTCCATTCTCGCCCTCAAGAGTTCTATTCTGATAAACGGGATTTGCTTTGAACATTCCTTGCTCATCATTTGATGAAGTCATAAACTCCGTCTTGACGCAGTAATACTTGTAGTCATCGTAGAGATTGTCAATGAAGTGTGGTCGACACCAGCCATCGCAATCCTCTGCATCAGAAACATTTATACCAACCTCATCGTGACTACTGCCTTGGCTAAAGAATTCTAGGTATCCATATCGGACACCTTTCTTTACAGGCTCAACACCATGTGTCGCCATGAAGTTTGCTGGGAAGATAACCACATCTCCAGTTTTAGGAACATTCTTAATCCCTAGGTATGGAAAGACTAATTCTCCACCTGTGTAATTTTCGCCGTTGAGTTCCGATTCATTCTCTACGCAATCATTCAGGTAAAGCATTACAGCTACTACTTGGCGCATCTGAATTTGTCCACGTGGGACAAACCGCTCGCCATTGGTGGCCCTGTAGTTTGAATCATTGTCGTTATGGATACCAAGAAATGCGCCTTCGTCATATCGCATTGCATGACCCTTGGTTCTCCACCAAATAGTTCCGAGAACCATCGGGAACTGGTCAATGTATTTAAGTAGACACTTATAAATCATGTCTTCCCAATACCTAAAAACCTCAATCATCTCTGGTTCTGTTTCAGAGTTAACTACTTCAAGCAGTCTGACCGGAACCATCTGAACTTGCTCAGGGGAGAACTTATTGCCGTCTTCGTTAATGGCATAAAGGTTTCCCTCTTCATCATGGTCCCATGTCCATCTTTGTTCATGAGCTGACTTTGAGTGCTCGTCAATGTATGGGAGAAGCGTACTTCGGTCAATATTGACTACGCCAGGGAATCTGATTACTCCGCCACCAAGGTCTTCAAATGGCATATTGAATATTTCATTGACAACTTCATCATTACGAACATCTGGAGTTGTTCCGTAGAATCTACCGTCGCTGATTGTTCCCATAACTACTCTCGCCAAAATTGAATAAGACTAAACCTAGAGCCAGAGGTTACCTCTGAGATTCCATGGTAGTTCAAGTCTGCATTAAATATCAATGCTTGTCCAGCACCTAATTTTACTTCAATGTCAATGTTTGGATTTTGCATTGTCCCTGTTAAATAGAACTGAGTCCACCCACCTTTGTAGTCATCGTTTAGACATATAGCCGAAGAGTAAAGAATCCTACCGATTCCGTAACCCCCATTGATTGGGCCGCCATCTGTGTGCACCTCGTGAGATTGTCCACTGGCTTGACACTTAATCGTGAAACTTTGATTAGGAAAGTCTGGGGCATTGAGCATGACCCCTGTTTTCAAGAAGTACTCGTTTGTCAATCTTGAGTACATTGACCTTAAAATTGACGGTAGTCGAATTCCGCCAACATAAACAGATTCACTTATTGGGTATGTGGCAAATTTATTCTTATTGGAATCATCTGATGGCTCATTTGGTTCAAGCAATCTGATTGATTCAATGATTTTATTTGAAAGCCGTTTGCTTATCAATTGTCCAATGTAGATGTTTGAACCCTTGGGTCCTATTTCGGTCAACATAAATCAGAACGAGTTTGTCTCTACCACTTTCCTAGTGGGCATTCGGCTTCCTTTAGTTTCACCTTAATCTTCATGAAACAGCCACACTCTTTGCATTGGTGGGTGAGTTTTAACAGGCTTGGGCATACTTCGCACACTGCAAGTCGAGACGTCGCTTCTTCTTCTGTTGTATGATTTTTTGGATTAGCCGCATCCCATGGACGTGTTGCTCCAAGTTTCTTCTTATACTCCTGCCAAGGTGTCATTATTTTGTTGGAGGGTTGAAGTTTACTCCATCCCACGTATAACCTTTTCCAAATTCTTCAAGACTTGCGGGAACTTCAATAATCACTGGGCGCGATGCATAAATTTCTATAAACCGATTCCATTCTGGACCAGAGTTAATTGACATAATTTCGGTAACTACTCCGTCTACAACAAAGGCAAAGTTCCGAAATGTTGGGGTGCTATTGCTCATGATTTCTCCTTTGTCAAAGCATACTATTTTTTAGTATGGCGGTGAACACCCTGGACAGTAGTCTCCGCCACTCAATGTTGCGCACGGACCACTGACGAACGCTAGAGTAATTCCGTAGACGCCATCGCAGACACCATTGTACCCACAACCGTTTACAACGCCACCATCAGTTGCATAGTAAACAGGTCCGTAGAGATATGTTCCAGCAGGACATGGGGCGCTCGGTGTCGAGTTGGTTGATGAACCTTGTGAACTGGTTGCAAATCCAGCCCTGCTTGCAGTCACATAAACTGTGATGCTTTGATTATCTGCAGAACCATTAACGGTTATTAGAGAACCAGAACGCGTAAACGAACCAGAACTAACGCTTACTGTATAGGAATTAGCACCGTCATAGTTTGCAATGGTTATCTTGTACTTGTATCTTCCTGGGTCGCCACCAGTTTGATAACCACTGAATGTTGGGGTCGCTAGTCTCGTAAATGAAGTTCCTGTTGTGTTTGCAGAGTTTGCAACAAATCCAGTCCTGCTCGCAGTTACTGTGCATGTTGCCGTAGTCGCATCTGCGAGACCAGTCACCGTAACCGTTCCAGATGACTGCGTTGCACTTCCACTGTTTGTTACCGAGAAGGTGTAAGTGTTCAATGCACTGTAGTTGAGGATTGCAAATGAATAGCCGCCAGTTGTTCCTGTTGAGCCACCAAATGCAGGTTGCGACAATTGACTAAACGATGTTCCAGTAGTGCTAGATGAACTACCCAAGAAACCATTGCGTGTCACCGTCACCGTACATGTAGCAGTGACATTATTTCCAAGTCCAGTAACAGTTACTGTTCCAGATGTCTGGGTAGCGCTACCACCATTGTCAACAGAGAAACTATAAGTGTTTAGAGCACTGTAGTTTGAAATTGAGAATGTGTAACCGCCAGAAGTCCCAGAAGATGCACCGTATGTTGGTGCGAATAGTTTTGCAGCATTTGCTAAAACAAAACCAGACTGTCTGGCTGACACAGAAGCCAAAAATGGCATTTTAGTATCCTAAGTTTGAGCTGCCGAAAACCGTCCAAGCTGAACCTCTACGGACAAAAGTGAATGAAAAGATATCAATTTTTCCTGCAGATGAAGTCGGAATAGGCGCAGCACTGTTTGCCCACTTGATTGTCTGAGCAGAACCAGCGACTTGGACAGCATTAGGAATATACCCAGTTGAACCCTGCGTTACAAAAATTACGACCGTAATTACCTTGCCGTTATCGGTAGGTGCATTCGTGAGGTTCACGGTAAAGTTGCTTGAAGGTGCTGTACCCACATAGAAGATGTCGCCAGTTGAATAGTCTGCTGTAACCACGCTTGCTGAAACTGAAGTATCTACAAGAACTTCTCGAACAGTGGTTCCGTCAAATCGACCGGAAACCGATGCACTTGTTACTGATACTGCCCCAGCTGAGAAGTTTCCTGAAGCATCACGAGCAACGATTGCTGAGTTTGTATTGGCATCTGTGGCTGTGGTTGCAGAGTTTGCTACTTTTCCAGCAGTAGAAATGGTTGCAAGTTTCGTATCAGCAATAGCAGCAGAGGCGTTGATTTTGGCATTGGTAATCAATCCGTCAGGGATTCCACCCAGTGCAATTTGTCCCCACTTAACACCAGTGGCTTCTGTGCTATCAGCAACAAGGATGTAGTCGTTGGTTCCAACGGCAACGTTGTCAACTGCTCCAGCCGTAGTTCCGACCAACATGTCGCCTTTTGCCGTAATCGTGTTGACCAGTGAGCCTTCAGCGATTGATACCCATGCAGTTCCTGAATAGTACTGAAGGTCGTTGGTATCACGGATGTAACAAACACGGCCTTCAACGAGTTCAGGCATATTGTCAACATTGCCAATGTCACCGAATGCAGCATTGCGTGCAGTCGCTGTGTCAAAAATTGCTACAACTTGGTCTTGCAAGTATGTGTTAACGAGTGTTGCCGTTAAAACTTCACCAGGCAAGAAGACTCGTACTCCGGCGCCAGCCATGCGTCTCCTTAAGAATTTGGGTTTGCCTAAATAATACTTCATTATTAACAGGGCTGATGAAAGGGTCACTATAGATAGTTAGGTGAGACTAATAAATATTCATCGTTTTAATGTTAGAATTGGAGGTATTTTTTGGAGGTTGAATGTTCCGAAGTCGTCGCGTTAACAAGCCTGCAGCCATCATGGCTATACCTTCAGTATTTTTCTTGCTGATTGCAATTTTTGGCTTTTCCGCTCCAGCGCAGGCAGTTTCGTTTCCCAATGCTGGATTTGAAGACGGAACTTTTACTGGCTGGAATAAAGGTTCACAAACAGGGACGCTAGGAACATCGATTACGGGGAACGGAACCGGCGTAACCATATTCACTGGTTCACGAACATTCACTCATGGTTCACGTGGGGCGATGGGCAGTCCAACCAGCCCTTATTATGCTCCAGCCGTTGCTGCTGGAAGCTGGACATTCTCACCTAAAAATGCAGATAAGGCAGTTTTGCTGCAACCGAAAGGCGAACAGACATTTTCTCAAGCCACTGGAGCCCTCGGATTAAGCGCCACAGATGTCGGCGGGATACAGAGTCTCCTAGTATCGCAAGCACAGGCATCTGGTTATGGCTCGGGAACACCGACTGACGCGGCGTGGATTACCCGTGAAGTTGAATTAACTGCTGGCGAAACATACACAATGGCATGGAACTACATCGGAACTGACTATGTTCCTTACAACGATGGCTCCATAACTTCGCTTGTTCCAGTAACCGTTACTGGAACACCAGTTATAACTGTAAATAACTATGTCCAGTCCTATGCGCTTCTTGGATTTACAAACCCAGGAACAGGTGACTATTCAACAAACTCATTTGGTTCTACTGGTTGGCAAACATCCACATACGAGGTTTCAGTAACTGGAACATACAAACTTGGATTTGCTTCGTTCAACTTGGACGACCAAGGTTTACCACCAGCATTGATGGTTGATAGTGAGGCTGGCTCAACACAGAAGTGTGTCTCTGGAACATGTACAACATTTGGTGGAGTCGAGCCAAACAACGAAACTGCGCCAACTGCTCCGCCTACAACTGTAGAGGAGACGACCACAACAACTTCAACTACGACTACTACGACCACAACAACACTTCCACCTGCTCCAACTTCTTTGGTTGTTACAAGCCTTGATGACACGACTTCAAATGGAACGCTTCGTTGGGCGATAACTCAAGCAAATGCTAATTCTGGCGGTATTTACGATTCCATTACATTTGATGTAAATGGAATAATCGTTCTTACCAGTGCACTCCCTCAGATTTCACAAAACTTGACAATAACAGGAAACGGCAGAACCAATACCGTAGTTGATGGCAACAATGCTTATCGTATTTTCTATGTGCAGTCTGGGAAGACATTGACTGTTTCAGACATGACCCTCAAGCAAGGTCAAGCAACCAATGGTGGTTTGATTTATAACTCACAAGGAACAGTGTCGGCAACAAATATCCGCTTTACAGGAATGAACGCTGGAAGTGCTGTATGGAATAACAACGGTGGCTCAACTGCAACATATACAAACTGTACCTTTGACTACTTGAACAACGGTATCGCTGGTGACTACGGCTCTACACCACAACTTCCTGCAGGTGTCACATCATGGGATGCTGTTGACTCTCAGTCAGCTTTAATAAGTCCAGATTCAGTCTTTGGAAACAAGACGTATGTCAACAACTGTATTTTTGACCACAACAATGCTGGTATTTATAACTACAGATTCACCAAGGTAATTAATTCAACCTTTACCAACAATAGTTACGCCGCAAATGTCACTGGTTTAAACCGAACTCAAATACTCAACTCAACATTTGATAGTAATGCAATAGGCATCTATCACAATGCTTGGATTCCAACAACATTCAATATGGGTGCAGATAACCGTTTAATTGATGGGAATACATTTACCAATAACAGCATGGCTATCTATCTTGACGATGGTTATAACAACGGACAGAAAACCCCACGATGGGCAACAGTAACCAATAACTCGTTTGACGAAAATGGAACATGGATTACTTATTACCTATGGAACGGAACATCAAATATTGGGGGAACCATTGGGTTTAATGAGCCAACAGAATTATTTGTGCATTCAGCGAATGTCAGTGTTGCAACAACTACTACAACAACAACTACTACAACAACGACTACGACTATTCCTGAAGAAACTACAACCGTGCCAACAGCAACAACAACGGAAGTGCCGTCAACAACCACAGAGCCAGAGGTCGTAGTCGTCCCCGTAGTGCCTGAGCCAGAGACCACAGTCCCAGAAGACACCACCCCAGAAACAGAAGAGACGCTGCCTGAAGAAACAGAAATAGAAGAGACACTCCCAGAGACAACAGATGAAACAGTGCCATCAGAAACAGAAACGGAAACAGAATTAGGTCCATCTGAAGAGTCTACCCCTGAATCAGAAGAAGTTTTATCCATCATCAACGACCTTCCAGATGATGCAACAGCAGAAGAAGTGGCAGATGCAGTATTTGAAGCCATAGATGGGGCTACAACAGAAGAGATTGGCGCGGTTCTAGAAACCGTATTCGAGGAAGCAACTGAAGAGGAGATGGTCGCCATCTTGACAACTGTGTTTGAAGATGCTTCTTCGGAAGAAGTTGTAGCAATTCTCTCGGAAGCATTCTCTGACGGTGCGACAGATGAAGAGGTTGCCGCTGTAACTGAAGCACTTTTATCAGATGGCGTAACAGTTGAAGCCGTATCAACTCTTATTGATGTTCTAGATAGCGGAGTAATTGACGAATCACAGGTCCAAGCTGTGGTAGATGCAATCTTGGTTGAAGAACTAAACGAGGAAGTTTCTATAGAACTCGCCACAAGTGCCGCTGTTATTCAGAATATTACAGCCGAACAAGCAACGGACATCTTTGAATCAGTACCAGTTGGGGAACTGTCTGCAGATGAAGGTTCCGCAATCGTTGATGCTGTTCAGGACGCCCCTACCGAGGTTAAGGAAAGTTTTGAAGAGGAAATCAACGTCTTCGCTGGAGTGTTTGACGACTACGTCCCACTTGATTCAACCATCGATGTTGGGACAAGAAGAAGTGTAATTGCGGTAAACTTGGTAGCTAGCACAGTGGCTCTTGCTGGTGCTGCTGGTGGATTACCAACTCCTTCATCTTCAACTTCAACTCCTAAACAAGATATTGCTGTGCGCAAGCCAGAGGAAGGCGAAGAAGAAGAGGGTGGAGCAATCGAGGGCGAAGGCCCAGATTGGATTAAACGGATATCTATCTACAAGTATGAAAATGGAGTAAGAGTTATGGATTGGAAGAACTTTACAAGAAAGTTTGTTTACGGAATTATGGCATCTGGTTTTACCCTCGCCGGTGCAACAGTGATGTACTTCACCCTTTCTGGTTTGACACAGCAAATTGCCCTCTGGGGAACCGTCCTAGCCTTCACTGGTTCTATGTACCTGCACATGAAAGAGCCAGACGGAGAGTAATTAAAATAGGTGTATTTTAAAACACCTTATGTATTGTAAAATCTGACTGCGCTCGTGTTATGCGCATTTGTTCACATTTTACAAAGGACCAGACATGAGTAAAGTTGCGTGGGATTACATCGTCCCAGTAGTACTTCCAAAAGACCTCAAGGGCATTGAGCCAGGCAAACTTCCAGCAAACCTTTTGCGGGCTGTTCCAGGTGGCGGAAAGATGCATTGGATTGCTGCATCTGCATGGACGGCAATGGTTGAAAA